>OIDD01001199.1_pt1 | contig 11312 bp, 12 predicted proteins | sample 1606751 | NCBI WGS metagenome assembly OIDD01 (sample SAMEA3882544, study PRJEB24775) | human gut metagenome | biome: human-associated habitat; feature: intestine environment; material: feces | place: Netherlands | collected 2009/2010
CCGCGGTGCAGGGCAATGCCGCCGATGACCTGCACAGGGAAGTGCTTCATGCCCAGCACACGCCAGGCAGCTTCGCGGCAGACAGCAAAGGCATCGGGCAGGATATCATCCAGCGTCTCGCCGTTTGCCAGCCGCTCTTTCAGGGCCGGGGTCTGCGCCTGCAGCTCGGCATCGGACATCGGCTGATACTTTGTTTCCAGTGCCAGCACCTTTTTGGTAATGGGATTGATCTTTTTCAGCTCCCGGTCAGAGAAGCTGCCAAAGAGTTTTTCAGCAAGGGACATTGTTACACCTCATCTATCAAAAATCGGGGCGGCAGGCCGCCCAACAGCGGAAAAACCACATACTGTTTATATGATACACCAAAGCTGAAAACCCGTCAAACCCGATGGATAGATTTTATCCGTTTTTTGGGTGAACTTTCTGTTAATTTAGAAAAAAAGACCCTCTCCGGCATTGCGCAGCAATGACGGAGAGGGTCGGTCCTATACCAATGTCGCCCCCGGACGGGGAACGTGCTCCGTCAGCAGAGCGCGCAGCTGTTCCGGCAGGGCGTAGAAATTGCCGTTGGTATATTTCCACACCCCCACCGCAGCAAGAGCCGCCAGCAGAGCCAGCACCAACAGCTGGGCAGAACATCCTTCTTTGCAGCCCTGCGGGCAGGCAGGAAGCCTGTCCCCTCAGCCTGAGGCTTGTTTGCCGCCGTGCGCCGGATGATATCCAGCAGCCAGAGGGCGGGGTTCTCCCCCGCCGGGACGGTGCGCAGAAAGCAGCCCTTCCTGCAGCTGAGCACCAGCACACAATCATTTTCCCGCTCGGCACAGGCGGCAGAGAGATCTGCCCCCACCACGCGGCGGGCAGCCTGAGCCCGGGCCAGCGCCTGCAGGAGCGGGTCGGTGCAGTCTTTGGGCAGGCGGGCACGGGCACGCTTTTCGATCAGCGGACTGGTCTTGGGGTTGGCATAGCTCACCGCACCAAAATCAAAGACCTTCTCGGCCCCGGGCAGGTTCTCGAGCCGGGCTTCCAGCAGGGCACCGGCGGCAGCATCCGCACAGATGAGCAGCTTATCGTGCCGTTCCAGCGCCTCCACCACGGCGGCAGGCAGAGTGGTCTCCCCTGCCCCGTACAGGTCTGCCGAAAACGCCTGCCGCAGGGCCTGCGCGGCCTTTTTCAGCCCGGAAGGGCTCTGCGCCTGCAGGGCCACCAGCGTTTCCGCGCCCCGGCTCTTCCACTGGGCTGCGGCCCGCCACTGGGGCGGAAAGTTTTCCACCGTTTTGCCCACCGCTGTGGACTGCGCACCAAACAGCCGCAGCACACACCCGGTCTCCTGTTGCTGTGTCACCCTGCATTCCCCCTGCCTTTTAGTGGCCCAGGAACACCTCGTTCAGCTTGTCCAGCGCTTCGGCGCTGTGCTGTGCGTTCCGGGCAAGGGGCTCTGTGCCTGCGGGAACTTTTCCCTGTGCCAGCCGCAGGGCCAACTCCAGGGCAGCCTGCGCGGCGCGGGCACGCACCAATGCACGGTCGGGCCGGGAGACAGACAGCTTTTTCACATACACCGTCTCGCCCCGGGCCGCCCCCAGATACACCGTGCCCACCGGGCGGAGGGCATCTCCACCGGTCGGCCCGGCCACGCCGGTCACGCTGATGCCGATCTCAGCACCGGCGGCCTGCGCGGCCCCCAGCGCCATCTGGGCGGCCACGGGGGCCGACACCACATTGTACTTTGCAATGACATCCGGTTCCACGCCCACCAGCCTGGCCTTGGCGGCCTCCCAATAGGTCAAAGCCGTAGCCGAACACTTCACTGGAGCCCGGCACCGAGGTGATGCGCTGTGCGATCAGCCCGCCGGTGCAGCTCTCGGCGGTGGAGAGGGTGAGCCCCTTTTCCTTTAAGGTGCGCACCAGTGTCTCCTCCAGCCCGGCCACATCCTCATCATACACCGCATCGCCCAGCAGATCATAGAACTTTTTGGCATATTCCCGGCACATTTTTTCGCCTTCCGCATCGGAAGCAGCCCGGGCGGTGATGCGGATCTCGCACTCACCGGTCTTGCAGTAGATGGCAGCAGTCGGATTGGCGTTTTCCAGCAGATCACGCACCTGATATTCCAGGTTGCTCTCGCCGCCCAGCACCCGCAGGGTGACAGAGTGCAGGGTGCAGTTCTGGCGCTTCATCAGCAGGGGGCGGACGCTCTCGTTCCACATGGCCTTCATCTCGCTGGGCACGCCCGGCATCAGGACAGCACAGCGTCCCTCCTGCTCAAACCATGCACCGGGGGCGGTGCCGTGGTGGTTGATGATCTTATACCCATTTACAGGCACCATGGCCTGCTTGCGGTTGTTGGGGGTGGTCACCCGGCCGGAGCGGGCAAAATAACCGGTGATCTTCTCCCACTCGCTCTCGTCAAAGACCAGCGTATCGCCATAGCAGGCGGCAACGGTCTCCTTGGTCAGGTCGTCTGCCGTGGGGCCCAGACCGCCGGTGAACACCAGCAGGTCACAGCGGTTCTTTGCCTCGTTGACAAAGTCCGCCAGCCGCCCCTGATTGTCGCCGATGGTGCTCTCCCGCTGGACCGTAATGCCCAGCTCAGCAAGCTCCCGGCTCAGGTACTGGGCATTGGTGTTGAGGATGTTGCCGAGCAGCAGCTCGGTCCCCACACTGATGATCTCCGCTGTCATGCCGCTCACCCCTCAAACTCGATCTCGTCCGTAATGCGGATGCGGATCCGCTCGGTGTTCTCAGCAGCTTCGGCCTCCAGCTCTGCCAGACCGGGCATGGCGGCTTCGGCCTCCAGGATCTCTGCCAGCTCGGGGCGGATCTTCGGGTGCGGCGGGGTGAAGATGGTGCAGCAGTCCTCGTAGGGCAGGATGCTGGTCTCAAAGGTGTTGATGTGGCGTGCCGTCTCCACGATCTCGGTCTTGTCCATGCCGATCAGCGGGCGCAGGATGGGCAGATCCTGGGCGGCATCGGTGCACTGCAGGGCCTTGACGGTCTGGCTTGCCACCTGAGCCAGACTCTCGCCAGTGATGAGGGCCTCGCAGCCCTGTCTGGTGGCAATACGATTGGCAATGCGCATCATGCTGCGGCGCATCAGCACCGTGAACAGCACATCGGGGGCATTGTCCCGGATATACTCCTGCGGCTTGGTGTAGGGCACCACAAACAGGTTGGAGCTGCCGGTATAGGGGGTGATCTTCTGGGCCAGAGCTTTAACTTTCAGTTTTGCGCGCTCAGAAGTATACGGAGGGGACGCAAAATGGATGTGATCCAGGGCCAGACCGCGCTTTGCCATCCGGTAAGCAGCCACCGGGCTGTCGATGCCGCCGGAGAGCATATTCAGGGCACGACCGGAGGTACCCACGGGCAGGCCGCCCTCTCCGGGTATTTTCGGGCCGTGAATATACGCGCCGTAATCTCGAATTTCCACAATGACCTTGAACTGGGGGTTCTTCACATCCACCCGCAGGTAGTTGTGCAGCCCCAGCAGGTAAGCGCCCAGCTCCCGCATCAACTCAGGGCTGGTCATGGGGTAGGTCTTATCCGAACGGCGGGCCTCCACCTTGAAGGTCTTGATGCCGTGCAGGCTGTCGCCCAGATACTCCTCCGCAGTCCGGCAGATGGTATCAAAGTCCTTTTCGCAGACCACGGCACGGCTCAGCGCCGCCAGACCAAACACGGTGCGCACCCGGTCAAAGGCCAGATCCATGTCCACGTCCTCTTCCTCGGGCTCCATATAAAAGGTAGACTGGGTGCAGTACACCTTGAACTTGCCCACGGTCTTGAGCCGGTAGCGCAGGATCTTCATCATAGCCGACTCAAACTGGTTGCGGTTCAGGCCCTTCAGGGACATCTCACCCTGATAGCCCATAATAATTTCTCTCATCTTTTATCTCCTGATTCTCTGTAAGTGCTTCATGCCGTCTTCAAAGGCGTTGAGGAACGCATCCACATCCTCGGGGGTGTTGTCCGCACAGAAGGACACGCGGATGGCCGTGTCGATGGCCAGCGGGTCCCGGCCCATAGCCGCCAGCGTGTGGCTGGGCTGACCCCGGCCGCAGGCACTGGCCGAGGAGACATAGACCTGCTGCTGTGCCAGATGGGCCAGCATGGTCTCGCTCTTGATGCAGTTCTCGCTGAAGTTCAGCACCTCGGGCACCGCATTGTCCGGGCTGTTGATGACCACCTCCGGAAAGGTTTTCAGCCCTTCCCGCAGGCGCAGGTTCAGGGCGCGCACAGCAGCATCCCGGCTCTTCATGGTCTTGTTCAGGCGGGTGGCCGCGGCAGCAAGGCCCAGCGCATAGGGCAGGTTCTCGGTGCCGGGGCGCTTCTCCCGCTCCTGCTCACCGCCCAGATAGGGAGCCTGGAACGCCTGATACAGGCTGTCGCTCAGGTAGAGCGCACCAATGCCCTTGGGTGCGTGGATCTTGTGGCCGCTGACAGCCAGCGTGTCGATGTTCGCCAGCTTGATGGGCACCCGCATCCAGGCCTGCACGGCGTCCACATGCACGATGGTGCGGCTGTTGCGGCGCTTGACCTCGGCCGCCAGACGCTCCACATCGTTCCGGGTGCCGACCTCGTTGTTGACCATCATGCAGGCCACAAGGATGGTGTTTTTGTCCACATGGTCCAGCATCCGGTCGATGTCCAGCGTGCCGTCCGGGCCGGGGTCCACCACGGTCACATCATACCCCATGGCGGCCAGACGCTCCAGCGGCTTCTGCACGCTGGGGTGCTCAAAGCCGGACACCACGATGCCCTTACCGAACCTGCGGGTCAGGGCCGCGCCCAGCAGGGCCATGTTGTTGCTCTCGCTGCCGCAGGAGGTAAAATAGAGCTCCCGGCTCTTGCAGCCCAGGGTGCGGGCCACGGCAGCGCGGGCGGCGTTCAGTGCTTCCTCGCTCCGGGCACCGGGGGCATACAGGCTGGACGGGTTGGCCCAGTGCTCCCGCATGGCCTTGTTGATGACATCCGCCACTTCCGGGGCCACGATGGTGGTGGCGGCGTTGTCCAGATAATGCAATTCAGGGTTTTGCAGCATAAATTTTGATTCCTGCTTTCTCAGTTACGCCAGCGGCACCCGCCGCCGACAGGATTTCATACTAAACCATGATGATTATACCACAAAGCATCTGCCGCCGTAAAGTAGCACGGCCCACTTGCACGGCCCCGCCGGGTGCTGTATAATGAGGGTAACAAACACAAAGAAAGCCGGGTGCTTTTATGGCCGATTATCAGGAATACCGCCGCCGCATCCTGCGCAAGCGCTGGCGCAGGACTTTTGCCGTTGCCGGGCTGCTGGTGCTGCTCATCCTGCTCAGCGCCGTAGGCCTGCTGTGGAAGCACCTCCACCGGGAGCAGAGCCCTGCCGCCGTGCAGGGCCCGACCATCTTCCAGCAGGAGCTGCAGAGCAGCGAGTGGAACACCATCAGCTACACGCCCGCGCGGCGGCTGACCGTGCAGACCACCTCTGCCGGGTCCACCGCCATGGATTTCCGGCTGGCCGCGCTGGACCGCACCACCGCCGTGGACCGCAGTTATTTTGCCAACGTCTGTTTTCTGGGCGACAGCCTGACGCAGGGGATGCAGATCTATTCCAGCGGCCTGCCGGAGGCCTCTTTCTGCGCCTACCGGGGCGCAAACCCCAGCGTCGTGGTCAATGGCACCACCTGCAAGCGCTCCGATGGCGGTACCGAGGTCCCCATGGAGGTGCTGACAGCCCGGCAGCCCCCGGTGCTGTATATCCTGCTGGGCACCAACGTGCTCAACCGGGACGGAGATTATTCCAGCTTCCTCACCTACTACCGGCTCATGCTGGATATGATCTCCCAGGCCTTGCCCAACACGCAGATCTACGTGCAGTCCATCACGCCTGTCCGGCCCGAGGTGCGCAGCAGCCATCCCGGCCTGTACAAAGAGCGGCTGTGCGAGATCAACAATGAGCTGGCTGCCATTGCACTGGAAAAGAACTGCGCTTTTCTGAACCTGTGGGAAGCCCTTGCCGACGACAACGGCGACCTGAAAGCCGAATACGCCCAACCCGACGGCATCCACATCAAGCCCGAGGGCTACCCCGCCTGGGTGGAATATCTCGCCACCCACACCGTGGGCCAACAGACGGCTTAAGCTGAATACTCACATAGAAAAACCGCCCTTCCGGCATCAAACCGGAAGGGCGGTTTTGTCATACAAACAGGAACGGGGAACGGCATCTAAACCGTTCCCCATCGATTGGTATTTGGCAGGCGTGGCGTTCTCCTGCATCTCTCAGAGCCTAAGCCCTTGTCGTTACCATCGGCGTGTGGCTGCCACGAAATTGACCACCTCAAATACCTTTCTTATCCTATGTTTAGGATACCACATTTATCCCTTTTTGTAAAGTATCTCACTCTGACGCAAAAGACGACGGAAGCGTTTCTGGCTGATGCTCCACATCGTGATAATAGAGTTTTTGTATTCTTCCGGATCATTGGAAACTTTCAGCCTCAGAATAATTTCTGCTGTCAAGTCCGGTGTTGAGATTTCTTTCAACACCAATGCAGTGTGCGGACGATTTCCACGCAGAATGTAGTCTGGCTCCTGTAGTACCTGCGAAATATAAGCCGATAATCGTCCATAATCACCGGGATGCCCTTCTTCGATGTGCAGAATCTGTTCTTCTGTGATGATAACTTCTTCTGTCAGCAGTTCCTGTTCCACAACACGGTATAATTCCCGGTCGATCTTACAGATAAAATTCACGTCCGCACTCACACCAATCCTGTTTGATAATTTCAGTATAACATCTTATAGTTGATTTGTATATAGAAAAGGGAGAGTGGCCTAACACAGGGATTTCATTGAATGGTATTTTGATTTGCCAAACAATAAAACTAAAACTTTTCATTGTTTGACCAGGCCAAGGCAATCAAGTAAGATTTCCGTTATATCTTTTGTTGCTATCGCCGGTTTGTCACTCATAATTTCCCAAACAGGGTCATTGCTACATTCTCCAGAAAAATATTTTCGGGCGCATTCTACTACACCCTTTATATTTTTTGTGTTCAACATAACATCAAAAGCTTCATCGAAAAGAAGCATATCATATTTTGTAGGTTTCTCTTCTTTAAGGTCAACCTCAAAAAGTCGAATTTGCGCTCTCTCTTCTTCCGATTTCTGAGCCCAGCCAGCTTCATATAACACTTTATAATATTCAATATTGTCGAAATAGTAGCTGCAATTTAAACGGCTTGGAAGAAAAGAAAATTCGGTTTCTCTTATAAATTCAAAGATTCCTTCAACACACCATTTTACATATTCACGCCATTCATCATCTTGCAATTTCATCGACGCAATCGTTGTTTCGAGACACTGTTCAGATTGTTCTAATGTGCTGATAACCTCTCTACAACGAATTTCATTTCTCTTGTATCCAGCTTTTAATTTATCCCCAACTTGTAGTGTCTGACTCATGTGGTAAACTTTCATCTTTTTCTCCACCGCTTCCGATTTGTTGAGCTAAAAAGTCCCATACCCAGCACCTTAACGGTGCGGACATGGGACTTCATATTTTCTCAATCAGAACAGCCCCGTAATCTTGCCATCGGCATCCACGTCGATATTGACAGCGGCGGGCTTCTTGGGCAGGCCGGGCATAGTCATAATGTTGCCGCAGATGACCACCACGAAACCGGCACCGGCGGCAAGGCGGACTTCCCGTACCTCCATGGTAAAGCCGGTGGGCGCACCGGTCAGCTTGGCGTTATCGCTGAAGCTGTACTGGGTCTTGGCGATGCAGACCGGCAGGTCGCCGTAGCCCAGTTCTGTCAGTTCGGCCAGCGTCTTGGAAGCGGCGGCGCTGAAATTCACACCATCGGCACGGTAGATCTTTTTGGCGATGGCTTCCACCTTCTGCTTCAGGGGCATCTCCAGCGGGTAGACGTATTGGATGGGACGGTCCTCCATGACCTCCAGCACCTTCTCGGCCAGAGCCTTGCCGCCCTCGCCGCCCTTGGCGAACACCTCGCTCAGGACGCAGGGCACGCCCTGCTCGGCACAGACCTGCTCAACGTATGCCTGCTCCTCCGGGGTGTCGGTGGGGAAGGCATTGATGGCCACCACCACAGGCAGGCCAAAGCCGTTCTTCAGGTTGTCGATGTGGCGCACAAGGTTGGAGGCACCAGCCTTGACAGCCTCGAGATTCGGCTGGTTCAGGTCAGCCTTGGCAACGCCGCCGTGGCTCTTGAGGGCACGGACAGTGGCCACCAGCACGCAGGCGCTGGGGGCGATGCCGGCATAGCGGCACTTGATATCCAGGAACTTCTCGGCACCCAGATCTGCACCGAAGCCCGCCTCCGTGATGACGTAATCGGCCAGCGAAAGGCTGAGCTTGGTAGCCATGACGCTGTTGCAGCCGTGGGCAATGTTGGCAAAGGGGCCGCCGTGGATGATGGCGGGGTTGTTCTCCAGCGTCTGCACCAGGTTGGGCTTCAGGGCGTCCTTCAGCAGGGCGGTCATGGCACCGGCGGCACCGATGTCGCCAGCCGTGACGGGCTTGCCTTCGTAGGTGTAGGCGCAGACGATCTTCGACAGCCGCTCCTTCAGGTCGGAGATGCTGGTGGCCAGGCAGAAGATCGCCATGACCTCGCTGGCAACGGTGATGTCAAAGCCGTCCTCACGCGGGGTGCCGTTGACCTTGCCGCCGAGGCCGTCCACGATGAACCGCAGCTGGCGGTCATTCATGTCCATGCAGCGCTTCCAGGTGATGCGGCGGGGGTCGATGTTCAGCGGGTTGCCCTGCTGGATGGAGTTGTCGATCATGGCAGCCAACAGGTTGTTTGCGGTGCCGATGGCATGCAGGTCACCGGTAAAGTGGAGGTTGATATCCTCCATGGGCACCACCTGGGCATAACCGCCGCCGGCCGCGCCGCCCTTGACACCGAACACGGGGCCAAGGCTGGGCTCACGCAGGCAGAGCATGGTCTTTTTGCCCAGAGCGTTCATGGCATCGGCCAGGCCCACGCTGGTGGTGGTTTTGCCCTCGCCTGCCGGGGTGGGGCTGATGGCCGTGACCAGGATCATCTTGCCCTGCTTGGATGCCTTGTGGATGAGGCGGTGGTTGATCTTGGCCTTGTAGCGGCCATAGGGGATCACATCCTCATCGGCAAGGCCCAGCGAGGCAGCGATCTCGGTGATGGGCTTCATTTTGGCTTCCTGTGCGATCTCGATATCAGACTTCATGCTCAAATCCTCCCTGAAATGCAAAAAGGACAGCTTTGCGCACCAATAGCGCAAGGCTGCCCAGACGGTCGGCGTAACAAAACCCGGTTCTGTCTGCACTGTGGTGCTCCACAACGTTCCGTCAGCAGGCAAACCCGTTCTTCTGGGTCAAAGATATCACATCTGCCCGTGGTTTGTCAAGCAGAAACTGTCCGCAAAGAAAAATCTGCCTGTACGGCCCCTGCGGCTTGCATCCATCCTGCCAGATGTGTTATACTAAAGTGTATCAAACGATAGGGAGGCTTTCACGATGCCATTTACACCGAAACTGACTTATAAAGGCAAGCCCCTCGTCCGTAAGGACAACGAGCTGTATTACGGCCGTATGACCGACCCCTATGTGCTGCGGATGCAGATCCTGAGCACCAAATCCGTGGGCGGCATGGATGTGGCCGATAAGGTACACATTCAGGTCTTTTCCACCAACGACAGCCTGGCCCCTGAGGCCCGCGTGTTCCGCCAGACCACCAAGAATGGCCTGTACAACGCACTGGACATTGGCAGCATCTGGCTGCAGAAGGCAAACGAGACCCGCTGAACGGCATAAAAAAGGACCGTCTCCCGCTGAGGAGACGGTCCTTTTTGTTGCGCTTTACTCTTCGGTCACTTCAAAGTCCAGGGGCTTGCCGCAGCCGGGGCACTTGGGTGCGCCATCCAGCAGGTCGTCCTCCTCAAACACAGTGGTCTGACCACAGGCGGGGCAGGTCACCTCGTACTGCACGGGGCCTTCCTCCTGCTCCTCGTCCTCATCCTCCAGCGCGACCTCAAAGGTCACGCCGCAGTGGGCGCAGTTTGCTTCGCCCGCGTCCAGGTCGTCCTCGCTGACGTAAACGGTCTCGCCGCAGTTGGGGCAGGCCACCTCATAGAACGGCTCACTGGCGATATCATCGTCATTGTCGTCCTCTTCGGTATCCTCTTCCTCTTCTTCGGGCTCCTCGTCATCCTCATCGTCCTCATAGAGGTCGGCTTCCAGATCCTCCAGCTCCTCGCTCAGGTCGTTGATCTGGTCGTAGGCGCGGGTCACATCTTCATCGATGCCGTCCACAGCCTCTGCCAGTTCGCCCAGCAGCTCGCTCATGGCCTTGATGACCTTGCCCTCTTTGGTGGTCTCGTCGATGCCCAGGCCCTCGATCAGGCCCCGCAGGTATGCAGCCTTTTCCTTCATAAGAATGACCTCCTATCTTCATCAAAAAACCGGGCACACGGTTGCCCGCTGCCCGGTCTGTCGGTAAATTAGACGCGCTCCATATACTCGCCGGTGCGGGTATCGATGCGGATGTGGTCGCCCTCGTTGATGAACAGAGGAACGCGGATCTCAGCACCGGTCTCGACAGTAGCGGGCTTCAGGGTGTTGGTGGCGGTGTTGCCCTTGACACCCGGCTCGGTCTGGGTGACTTCCAGCTCGATGAAGTTGGGGATCTCGACGCTGAAGACCTTGCCCTTATAGCTCAGCAGCTTGCACGGCTCGTTCTCCTTGCAGAACTTGAAGTTATCGGGCACATCGGAAGCGTTGACGGGGATATCGTCATAGGTCTCGTTGTCCATGAAGTGGTACAGATCGCCATCCTCATAGCTGTAAGTCACGTCCTTGCGCTCGATGAAAGCCTGAGGGAACTTTGCGGTCGGGTTGTAGCTGGTCTCAACCACAGAGCCGGTGATCACGTTCTTGGTCTTGGTGCGGACAAAGGCAGCGCCCTTGCCGGGCTTCACGTGCTGGAACTCAACGACCTGAAGAACCTGGCCGTCCTGCTCAAAGGTCACGCCGTTGCGAAACTCGCCTGCAGAAATCATAGGAATTCCTCCATTAGTAAAATCTCATTGATGCTTAACGCATATCTCTATTTATTTTACTCAATCCTGCATGGTTTGGCAAGGGGTTTGAGCAAAAAAGACGATAAAATCAGAAAAAAAAAACACGGACCAAACCTCTCCGTCATCCCTTCGGGATGCCACCTCCCCTAGTAGGGGAGGCCTTGGCAGCCGGGTGAAGCTTTCTCTTTATGCCAAAGGCTCCCCTACAAGGGGAGCTGGCGGGCGCAAGCCCGACTGAGAGGTT
>OIDD01001200.1_pt1 | contig 11295 bp, 10 predicted proteins | sample 1606751 | NCBI WGS metagenome assembly OIDD01 (sample SAMEA3882544, study PRJEB24775) | human gut metagenome | biome: human-associated habitat; feature: intestine environment; material: feces | place: Netherlands | collected 2009/2010
GAAAACCTTTCTTCCGTCACAGATGGTTCCCTCCTCCACCAATACGGCGCCAGGATTTCTACCGATGTACTCCGAGCCGTGGGAATCCCTATCTCCATCGGAATCGCAGAGACGAAAACTCTAGCGAAAATCGGTTCCAAATTCGCCAAGAAATACAAGGGCTACCAGGGCTGCTGCCTCATCGATACGGATGAACGGAGACACAAGGCATTGTCGCTGTTCCCGATAGAAGATGTCTGGGGAATCGGGCGACAGATTGCCAGAAAACTCGACTATATGGGCATTCGCACCGCAGCCCAGTTTGCTGATAAAAAAGAGAGTTGGGTGCGTAGTCATTTGAACCTGGAAGGAACTGAATGGCGAAAGCTGCATCAGCATCGAGGAACTGCCGCAGAAGAAGAGTATCTGCACCAGCCGGAGTTTTGCCGGAGAAGGCATCAGCGACAAGGAAGTGGTGGAAGAAGCCGTGGCAAACTTCGCCGTGCGCTGCGCCGAGAAACTTCGATGTCAAGGCAGCGTGTGCCAGGGAATCACGGTGTTTGCCTGGACTTCAAGGTTCAACGAAAACGTGCCGGAATACACCATCCACGATTCCCTCACCCTGCCCATCGCCACCAATGCTCAGGATGAAATCGTGGGCGCCGCACTCAGTATTCTCCGCGCCAAATATCCGAAACCTATGGCAGACAGCAGAGCAGACCGTCCCGACTTATCGTTTCACTTCAAGAAGGCAGGTGTCATTCTGTGGCAAATCTCGCCCGACTGCCCTCGCCAACAAGATCTCTTCGACCCTATCGACCGAAGCAAGCAAAAAGCGCTGATGGAAGCCATCGATGCCATCAACCGGAAGAATGGCTATGGAACCATCCGTCAAGCCGTACAGGGAAATGGTTGCCGGTTCGACTTGAAGCGGGAATATATGTCGAAGCGGTTCACCACGGATATTCATGAGATTCTGAAAGTAAAAACCCAATGAGATTCAGAATGAGCCCCTTTTAAAAAAAATGGGCTCCATAAACTAAGAAAATAAATAAGAAAACAAGATGAATAAGACTAATAATAACAAGATAAAACTGACGATTCACCCTGCGGAATTTGGAACAAAAATGCCGATTCCGCTGGCAGAACAAAGCGTAAAAGCAGGCTTCCCTTCGCCGGCACAAGACTATATGGAGGGAGAAATAGACCTCAACGATATTCTGGTTCGCCATCGTGAGGCAACTTTTTATGTGCGTATTTCGGGCGAAAGCATGAAGGATGCGGGCATTTTTGATGGTGATCTCGCTGTGGTTGACCGACAGATAGAACCATCAAACGGCAACTTTGTGATAGCTTTCGTAGATGGCGAATTTACCATCAAGCAGTTCAAGATGGACGAAAGCGGAACCTTCGGCTGGCTCATCCCATGGAACAAGAACTTCTCCCCTATACGGGTAGATGAAACCAACCGCTTCATGATTTGGGGAGTTGTAACCTACGTGATTCATCAGATTGCAGAATAATTTTCTACCTTTTCCTTTGCCACCTCGTAAAAATGTTGTACCTTTGCAGTCGAATTTTCAGCGATGACTAGGCTATATGCCTTCTAAGAATAGAATTTTCAGCAAATATATGTATTCAGTAATTATTAAAAACAGCAGTAGTTATGAGTATTAATATCAAGAGAAATCAGTTGAAGAGAGTAGTGATTGTAGGTGGTGGACTCGGCGGTCTTCGCTTGGCAGAAGACCTCAGCAAAGCAAACCTGCAGGTGGTGTTGATCGACAAGAACAACTTCCATCAGTTCCCTCCACTTATCTATCAGATTGCCTCGGCAGGTATCGATCCAAGTTCCATCTCCTTCCCGTTCCGCCAGATTTTCCGTAAGCGCAAGAACTTCTACTTCCGCATGGCAGAAGCAAGAGCCGTGTTCCCAGACATGAAGATTCTGCAGACTTCCATCGGTAAGATAGAGTACGATTACCTGGTGTTCGCAGCAGGAACTACCACCAATTTCTATGGCAATGCCAACATTGAGAAGTGGGCGATTCCGATGAAGACCGTTTCTGAGGCAATGGGATTGCGCAACGCCCTATTGAGCAACCTGGAGCGTGCCTTGACCTGTGCTACAGAAGAGGAGCGACAGGAACTTCTGAACGTAGTGATTGTAGGCGGTGGCGCCACAGGTGTAGAGATTGCCGGAGCCCTCTCTGAGATGAAGCGCTACGTGATTCCTTACGATTATCCGGATATGGATTCATCTCTGATGCACATTTATCTCCTGGAAGCAGGTGACAGACTGCTCGCCGGAATGTCAAAGGATTCTTCCAAGAAAGCATACGATTTCCTCACAAGCATGGGTGTGGATGTGCAGTTTGGCAAGATGGTAACTGATTATAAAGACCACAAGGTACTGATGAAGGATGGTCAGGAGATTCCTACCCGCACCTTCCTTTGGGTTTCGGGTGTGAAGGCGCAGCCTATCACCGGTATTGATGGCGACCATCTGGGGCGTGGTTTCCGAATCATAGTAGATGAGTTCAACCGCATCCCTGGCATGGATGGTCTCTTTGCCATCGGCGACCAGTGTCTTCAGACCACAGATCCAGCTTATCCTGGCGGTCATCCACAGTTGGCTCAGGTAGCCATTCAGCAGGCAGCTCTCCTGGCTAAGAACATCCAGAAGATTGCGAAGGCTGACGAGGAGAACGAGAAGCATTCAGGTTCTACTGCTCAGAATATCGACCAGCAGCTCAAGCCATTCCGCTACAAGAATTTGGGTTCTATGGCAACCGTGGGTAGAAACAAGGCGGTGGTAGAACTTGGCAAGTTCCACAGCCAGGGCTTCTTTGCCTGGGTATTGTGGCTGGTGGTTCACCTCCGCTCCATCCTCGGTGTAAAGAACAAGATGATGGTATTGCTCAACTGGCTCTGGAAGTACGTGAGCTACAACGATTCCATCCGAATGATAACCTACGCTACCAAGCCAAAGGAGGTGCGCGACCGACTGAAGCGTGAGCAGACCACTCATCTCGGCACCGACTTGCTGGAGAATGAGGAAGATTAATATGAAGAGATAAAAACGAGAAAGTCCAGCTTGGAGCCTTTTTCGAGGTTTCCGAGTTGGACTTTCTTTTTTCTCATTTTCCTTGAGGAATATGATGTTATTTTTCCCTGATGCTTCAAGAATTTTAATGATGCTCAGGCACAATGGCGAGATACACCAGATCGTGGTCGGTGAGATTCTCCATATAATGAGCATGGTTCATAGGGCAATAATGCACCTGTCCCTGACGAACCTCCTCTACGGTATCATCATAATGGAAAGTAGCAGTGCCGCTTACCACGTAGATAATCTCGCAATTGCCCTCATGAGTATGAAGACCAGTTGATGCACCCGGACGCAAGGTAGAATACATGATTTTTACCTTGTCATCCACATAGTTACGAGTATCGAGTTTACCCTGTCCACCCTTGAAGCCCTCCAAATGAGCCTCAGCAATCTTTTCGAAATCTATTACCATCTTTATAATGTTTATTGTTTAATATCTATTGTTTACTTGCCTTTCGCAAATGAAGCCCTGCAGCTTACTTTGCTTTCGCAAAATACTTCCATAGCGGAGCCGCCATCAGGCTTTGCCAGATTTCTCCCTTCTCCAGCATATCCATTACTTCTTCTCTTGAGAAGAGGCGAATCTCAATATCCTCACCTTTATCCAGATGCTGAACATCCATGCGCTCCACATCTGTTGCCAGATAGCAATGGGTAAAATTGGTATGCGTGCTCGGGTTGGCAGAAATCGTCATCCACTTCTGCCAGTTACCGCCACCGAATCCAGTCTCTTCCATCAGCTCTCGCTTGGCAGCCACCATCGGATCCTCGCCCTTCTCTATCACTCCGGCACAGAGCTCATTCACCGTCTTCCCTATCGCATAACGATACTGGCGTACGAATACGAACATTCCGTCCTTCGTAATGGCGATGGTATTTACCCAGTCAGGATATTCCAGCACGTAATATTCATCGATAATGACTCCCGTAGGCAATTCCACCTTATCCACTCGTGCCGTGAGCCAAGGCTTCTCTATCAGATACTTCTGCGAGAGCGTCTTCCATTTCATATCTTTATCAGCCATTTTCTTACTTTTATTGAATAATCAGACTTTTCTTTTTCTTAATTGATGGTGCAAAAATACGAAAAAAGATTGAAAGGATAGAAATATTTCTATGAAAATGACAGTATTTCAATTAAATTTATTACTTTTGCAGAGATAGAATATCTAAAGAGAAGATAAACAGAATTGAAAAGTAAAGACATATCATGGCAGAACATCTTACTATAAAAGGAGAAACGAAGGAGGAACTTTACACCACGCTCCTCCCTCAGCTCAAGTCACTCGTAGAGGGCGAAAGCGACATCATCGCCAATATGGCGAATATTTCAGCATGCATCATGGACACCTTCCACTTCTGGTGGGTAGGCTTTTACCGGGTCATCGACGGAACTCTCGTGCTGGGTCCTTTCCAGGGACCGCTGGCCTGCACCCGCATCAAAAGGGGCAAAGGAGTTTGCGGAACAGCTTGGGACAAGGCGGAAACCATCGTGGTAGAAGATGTTGAGAAATTTCCGGGTCACATCGCCTGCAGCAGCGCTTCCCGTTCGGAGATTGTAGTGCCTGTTATCAGGAATGGTGAGGTCATCGCTGTACTGGATATTGACAGCGAACACCTCAGCACCTTCGATGCTATTGACAAGGAATGGCTGGAGAAAGTGGCAGAATTATTTGCCGCCAAAGCGCCAGCCCAAGCCTAGCATCAGATTGTTAGGAGTCTTGAAATCCACCAGACTGTAGCCGATGTGCAGCATGGCACGTCGGCTCACATGAATTTTCAGGGCAAGCACCTCATATACACCCCTGAAATCGTTGCGATTGCCAAGCAGATAGGTTCCCGCACCAAAGTTGATGCTGAAATAAGGCATGGAGAACTCGCCACGTGCCGAAAGTCCCAAAGCCGACTGACGTGAAAATTTATGTTCCACTTCTTCTCCCCAGACATCATTCTCCCTGCTCGCCGAGCGATCGTACATCCCATCGAGCGAAGCACCCACACTGAGCCACGGATTCAACCGGTACATAGGGTTGATATTCAAGCCCATCACAGCATACTTGCCATCCAGTAGAAAACTTGACTCTCCATCGTGGGCAATTCCCTGCTTCCACGCACCATACAATATCACGTCTGTATAGAAGCCGCGACATTCCGGCAACTTTTCACGCTCCGCCTTCGGCTGTAGCTGGCGGTTGATATAATAAGCCAGTCCCAATCTTATGCCACCTGTATTGAGTCCCATATTGGGATAAGTAGTGTTACCATTAGAGAAATGGCTCAACGAGATACCGGCATTCAAATCAAGATATTTCGAAAGCATCCACTTCACATAGAAGTCCAGATCAATATAGGCAGTAGCCTTGGATCCTATCACCTTGTTTTCTGGATTATTCTGCTCATCATAAGCATTCCATCCGAACGCCATTCCCAGATTCCACTCATAGTTGAGCGACACTTTCCGAGATAGGTTCACAATCGGAGCACCCTGGAACAGATATACGGAGATAGGGTTCGACAACCACTGATTAAACTCATGCCTAGCCAGACCCACACCCTGATACACACCCTGATGAATAGAGCCAGGCCTCACCTCCTCCCCATTCATGAAGGCATATTTCAACGTAAAAGTCATGTCGTGATTCATCGTCCGACCCTCATCATTTCCTCCACGCAGAAACTGGTTGGTATGAAAAATAGTAGCTGGCACCGCATCAGCGGCGATGCGATGAACAGCCTTGCAACTGTCTTCCTGCGAAGCGGCAGGCAAAGTCATGACAGCCAGCATTGATATAACCCATAAGCGTAAAAACATATTGTCTTATTTTTCTTTGTACGAATATGATGGCAAAGTTAAAGAAAATATGGGAAACAGCCAAATTTTAGAAGGAAAACTTTAATGGATAGATTTGATTTTAGCAACACGACTGCTAAATGCATTATTTTAGAGAAAAGAAAGCTATCATTAAACAAGTTTTTTCCGAGAAAAAGTATCATAGTCTCATTTTTACTCTCAAAATATCAATAAGCATTTTGATATTTAACAACTTATCATCAATGATACTTCTTGAAAAATGCAGCATAAAGTATCATAGATGTATCATGAAAGTATCATCATATATGATTTTCAGCTATAGTCGTACAACTAAATGGTGTATGGTTGTACGATTAAAAGGTGTATGATTGTACAACTTAAAGGTATATGGTTGTACGACTAAAGGGGGTATGGTTGTACGACTAAAGGGTGTATGGTTGTACAACTTAAAAGTGTTACCACTAGGCTCAGTAGAGGTGCTGACTGCAGTCAGCAGACCTGTTGACTAGGCTCGGCAGAGCTGCTAAGCCTAGTGACAACAGTTGAGAAGATACTTACTTGAACCCAAAAAGATACTTACTTGAGCCCCAAAAGCCGTTTACTTCAACCTCCATTCATCATTCCTTTTTCCTCAAACGATAGAGCGTAACAGGACCTTCCTTGGTAGCATACATTCTGGCAGCCGGTTCCTCACAGCGATCATTCAACACCTTATTGGCATGATAGCGGGTAACACCGAATTTGCGAATCATATCCTTCACCGTGATATAACCCTGCTGCTGACAAATCTCTACAATATCAGCAAACTCCTTATCAGCCTCCTTTGGAGTAGATTTCACACTCCAATACTGTCGGCTGCAACCATTAGAATGGCGCTTCAGCCTTTCCAGAAACTCCTTCGTTGGCTGAATTTCCAAGCCGCAGATATCCACCTCGTTGGCTGGAATCAGGTCACCCTCATGATAGGTCCTTTTCCATACATTTCCATCCTTATCCTTATGCTGCACCACGCCAAGTTTAGGCTTTACGATGAACATATCGCCTACCCTTACCTAGTTGCCCTCAGCCAAGGCATAAAGCGTTTCATCCTCCAGTGTTTCCAATGCAGAGATAAAGGACGAAACATTCATCGCACAATGATCGCGAACCCGCTTCTCCATCTTCTCCCTGTCAACGATATCCCGTTTCACGAACATCGGATGTATCTGATACTTACCGCTTTCGTCCTTCAAGGGCGTGCGATGCTCCAAATAATTGATTGAACCTGTTGCTCTTGCCATATTCTTAGTTTTTTGATTCTTTAAAAGATTATGCGCAAAAATACTGATTATTAACGAGATATACAATTATTTTATGTTAACTTTGCTAAAAGATAGAGTTATAAAGGAGCATTTTATGATAAAATCTTTGCCTGATAGCTTCTTCTATAGTCATAACCTTAATGATTGTCGAGTAAGTGGAGGGAGTTTCACCCTCCCTTCTCTCGGAACCGTGCTTGACAGTCTCCCATCACACGGCTCTTCATACTTAACTCTTTTGTTTGTTAATTTGTATTCATAATTATCCTAGACGTGGATAGGGTACAAATCCCTTCACCCAGTGTGAAAACTCATTTCTGTTATGTGCCGCATACTCTACAAGCCATCCATACGCTTTGCTAAACTTCTTGCCCTTGGAGAAGCGCTTGTACTTACGCATCACCCATCGGGTTAGTCGCTCATTGATGTAATTCAACACCTTGCGGAACTCTGACATACCAAACTTCATATAGTAGTTCATCCATCCACTAATCTGCGTATCAACCTCATTGCTTATGTCTAGCAAACAAGCAAAAGTCTTGCGATTCAGATTCCAAGCCCTTACGGCTTCTTTAACCCTCTTCATCGACTTCTTGCTTATTGCAGGGAGAAAAGCAGTAAAGTTTTGACCCGTTTTTCTGTTTCTTGCACCTCTAGGTCTGAAGGTAAAGCCAAGGAAGTCAAAGGAAGTATGCTCCGAGTTACCTCTTCGATTGCTATCCTTACAATAGACTATCTTTGTCTTCTCTTCATTCAGTTTCAATCCACATTCCTCAAAGCGTTTCATTAGAACAGCTTTCAAGAACTGAGCTTGTATCTCCGATACGCAATGGCAGATGGTGTCATCAGCATAACGCTCAAACGGAATCGTTGGATAGTTGCGCGACATCCATTCATCAAAGACGTAATGGAGGAACAAGTTTGCCAAAACCGGACCTATCACAGAACCTTGGGGAACTCCCATCGTTCGTTCTATCACTTCACCCTTCGATGTCTGATAGGGAACTTTGAGCCACCGCTCAATGTATAGAAGTACCCATTTCTCCTCTGTATGCTTGCGGACAGCCTTCATCAGCAAATCATGATTGATTGTGTCGAAGAACTTACTGATGTCCATATCAAGCACCCAGGGATTCACATAGCAGCGCTCCTTAGCCTTAGCTATGGCTTGATGCGCTCCCTTGTCTGGACGATAGCCGAAGGAATCTTCCTTGAAGATAGGTTCGAGTATGGGAATCAGTACTGATACTACTACCTGCTGCGCTATTCTATCTTCTATCGTTGGTATGCCCAGAGGGCGAGTACCACCATTGGATTTTGGTATTTCTAGCAGTTTTACCGCTTTGGGAAAGTAACAACCGGAACTCATGCGATTCCATATCTTATAAAGGTTCTTGGACATTTCTTTATCAAATGTCTTTTGGTCAACCTTATCGATACCTGCACTACCCTTGTTTTCCTTCACCTTGTGGTAAGCTTCCCACACCAATCGCTTGTCTATTACAAAAGGTTTTGCCTCGTTCATTGTTTCATCCTCAAATTCTTAAGTTGGACTGTAAATTTGGCTAAGCACGCTACCCCCTTCGCTCCATCTCCATTACAGAGACTTCAACACTACTACGAGGTAGTCCGCCACAGACATGGACATCAGTACTTTCTGCCTTGCGTTTAACGGCTCTCGGCATTTTCCCTTGGCATTCCATGCCTATTTCTCCTGTTCCTCTAAAGAGCCCATGTCAAGTTCATGCCACCATTACACTTTGAACTTTGAACTTTATGATTAGCAATAGAACTTAGAGCTTAACAAAGTCCTATCAACTATAAACTCTTAACAATCAACTTAATCATTTCTTTTCCTTCACCAGATACAATACCACTGGCAGGTGGTCGCTGTAGCCATTGAGCCATCTGCCACCAGCCTTGGTTCTCAGAGGCGAACCCTTATACTGGCCCTCCTGCTGGATGAGGTAGTCTCTGCGGAACACGTGGTTCTTCCAGAACTTCAGGCTCGAGAAATCCTTCTTCTTCGCATCCTTGTTCAGCAGGTTAGGAGTCATCACAATCTGGTCGAAGAGGTTCCAGCTGCCGTTATAGAACAAGGTACCCTTGCCCTCCTTTGCCAGAATATTATACCAAGGATTATACATGTCGCCCTCGCCCACCTGCTGTATCTCAGGCTTCGCTCTCAGCACCTCATGCATACTCTTATCCGTAGGGTCATCATTCATATCACCCATCACGAAAACCTTCATATCAGGATTCACTCTGAGCAGACTGTCTTTCACCACCTTGGTCTGGCGCGCACCGCTCTCACGATAGAACGAGCCCGAGAAACGGCTTGGCCAGTGGCACACAATCACAGCCACATCTTCGCCCGCCATCTCGCCACGCACCGTCAGGAAGCCACGGGTCTTGAAGGCAGAATCCTTCGCCAGTTCCTGCACGTAAGGCACCAGCTTCACGTTCTTCACCGTGAAGAGCGCAGGGTTGTAGAGCAGGGCACAGTCGATACCACGCTTATCCGGACCTTCGATGTGGCAGAACTGCATGTTGCGCGCCTTCAACGGCGGCTGAGCCGTAAGATCCTTCAGCGCGTTGGCATTCTCCACCTCGGCAAGACCGATGAAGGCACAGCCCACGTTAGGGAGCACATCCGTACCCATATCAGCCAGCGCACGCGACATGTTCTTCAACTTACTCGTATATTTCATACCGTTCCAGCCCTTGGCAGGAAGATATTCATAGTCGTTCTTACCCGCATCGTGGCAAGTATCGAAAAGATTCTCCTGATTATAAAAACCCATTGCATACACCTGGAACTGTTTTCCTCCGGCAGCAGCCGTTTTTTTCTTCTGAGCGGAAGCGCCCAAGCCGATAATCATCAGCAGGGCAGCCAAAAACCATACTTGTCTTCTCATAATTCTTTATTCGTTATTCTTTCTCGTTTTACATGTATTTAATCATTTATAACCGCAAAGATAGCATAAATATCGCAAAAAACGCAGCAAATATGGAGAAAAATTCATTTTTAGCAAATTTTTAACAAAAATATCTTGCGATATTCAAAAAAAATGTGTTACTTTGTACTTGTACATATTTTATTAACTTATACAGACTATGCAAAAGAAATTAAAATTAGCAACGTTAGCACTCTTCTCCTGTACGCTTGCGATGGCTCAGAACGAAAAAAACACTGAGCAGAACATGGCACAGGGACTCGATGAGAATGCTTTCACCTTCTCTGAGGCACAGTTGGGCGAGGACGAAGACATGTCATCCAATGTCACCATCCTCAACTCTTCATCCAACGTATATGCCAAGGATGCAGGTTACCTCTTCTCGCCTGTGAGATTCCGCTATCGTGCCTTCAACCAGAAATATAACGATGTGTATATTAATGGTGCAGCAATGAACGATATGGAGACCGGACAGTTCAGATTCTCCAACATCGGAGGATTGAACCGATTCTCACGCAACGTGGATTTCGCGCTGCCGTTCGAAGCAAACAACTATTCCATGACCGGAATGGCGGGTTCCAACAACTATGATTTCCGTGCCGGAAGCATGCAGGAGGGCCAGTATGCCAGCGTGGCTGCTGCCAACCGCAACTACACCCTGCGCGGACTCTACACCTACTCCAGCGGATTCAACGCCAAGGGATGGGCCATTTCTGCCGGACTCACCTATCGCTGGGCCAACCGCGGCTACGTGGAGGGCACCTTCTACAACGCCCTCTCCTATTTCTTCGGCGTGCAGAAGAAGTGGATGAACGGCCACTCGCTGAGCCTCTCCACCTGGGGCAACCCTACCGAGCGAAGCACACAGGGCGCTTCTACCGACGAGGCCTACTGGCTCGCCAACGATTACTACTACAACCCATACTGGGGATACCAGAACGGACACAAGCGTAACTCGAGAGTAGTGAACGACTTCGCCCCTTCTGCCATCGCCACATGGGACTGGGACATCAACGACGGCATGAAGCTCACCACATCTCTCTTCGGAAAATACTCCATGTACAAGAGCACCAAGCTCAACTACAACAACGCCGAGAATCCGCAGCCAGACTACTGGAAGAACATGCCATCTGCCAA
>OIDD01001209.1_pt1 | contig 11233 bp, 8 predicted proteins | sample 1606751 | NCBI WGS metagenome assembly OIDD01 (sample SAMEA3882544, study PRJEB24775) | human gut metagenome | biome: human-associated habitat; feature: intestine environment; material: feces | place: Netherlands | collected 2009/2010
CTGCGCGAAGCTATCATCATCGTCCTCGTCGTCAGCTTCCTCAGCCTGGGCCTGCGGACGGGCCTGGTCGTCGCTTTCTGTATCCCTCTGGTCCTGACCGGCGTCTTCTGCGTCATGGAAGTGGCCGGCATTGATTTGCATAAAGTCTCTTTGGGGTCCCTCATCATCGCCCTGGGCCTCCTCGTCGACGACGCCATCATTGCCGTCGAAATGATGACCGTCCAGCTGGAGAAAGGCATGAACCGCGTCGATGCGGCCTGCTATGCCTTCAAGGCAACAGCCAAGCCCATGCTGACGGGGACGCTCATCACTTGCTCCGGCTTCATCCCCGTCGCCTTTGCCGATGGGGCGGCGTCGGAATTTTGTAAAGATTTGTTCCCTGTCATTACGGCGGCCCTGGTCTTGTCGTGGATCGTATCGGTCATGGTGGCGCCGCTCTTCGGCTATTACCTGATCAAGCCGAAAGTGGCCAAAGGAACCGAGCCAGAGCCCTTATATCAGAGCCGGTTTTATGTCTTCTTCCGCAAGATACTGACCTGGTGCCTGACTCACCGGGCCTTGGTCATCGGCAGTACGGCCGCTATGTTCATCTTGTCCGTCGGCCTGATGAAACTCATTCCTCAGGAATTTTTCCCGCCGTCCCTTCGGCCGGAACTCATCGTCGAAATGACCCTGCCTGAAGGTTCGTCTATGCAGGCTACGCAGAAAGAAGCGGCCCGTTTTGCCCAATATCTCGACAGTCAGCAGGCGAAACTCAAGGATTATTCCTATTACGTCGGTGAAGGGGCGCCGCGTTTCGTCTTGACCATCGAACCGGTTTTGCCGGCTGATAATTACGCCCAGTTCGTCGTCGTCGCCAAGGATACACAGACGAGGGAAGAATTGACGCAGTCCATCAAAGAAGAAATGGCCGACAAGTTCCCGAACGTCCGCTGCAACGTCAAGAACGTGCCCTTAGGGCCGCCGTCGGATTATCCCATTATGCTGCGCGTATCCGGCTACGATACGGATAAGGTCAAAGCCTATGCCCAGCAGATTGCGGCGCGCATTGCCAAGGACCCGAATACGGAAAATGTCTTCCTCAACTGGGATCAGAAGAATAAGATCATGCACGTCGACTTGGACCAGAATAAGCTGCGGGCCATGGGGATTTCCGGTGAAGATATTGCCCAGACTTTGTATACGGAACTGTCCGGGGCGACAGTGGCTCAATACTATGCGGCTGACAAGACCATTGGCATTCAGCTGCGCCTTCAGGACAGCGACCGTAATGACCTGGCCAAAATCAAGAGCCTGCCTGTCTACGTAGGCCCGGCCGGTTATGTGCCGCTGGAACAGATTGCCACCATTTCCTATAAAGGCGAAGATGGCCTCATCTGGCGCCGCGATTTGAAGCCGACTATCACCATTAACGGTGGCATCAAATCCGGTACAGCTAACGATGCGACGCAGAAAGCCTACGATTCTATCGCCGATATCCGGGAAAACATGCCCTTTGGCTACACTGTCGAAGTCGACGGGGCTTTGGAAAACAGCCAGAAGTCTTTGAAGTACCTGCTGGTACCGGTACCGGTCATGGTCATCATTATCATGACACTGCTCATGTTCCAGCTCCGCAGTCCATCGCTCATGTTCCTGGCTTTGATTACGGCGCCTATGGGGCTCATCGGCGTCTCCTGGGGGATGCTCCTCTTTGGGAAATCCCTGGGCTTCGTCGCCGATTTGGGCATCCTGGCTTTGGGCGGTATGATCATCCGTAACTCTATTATCCTCTTGGACCAGATACAGAAACATATGGCTGCCGGCGAAGACCCGTGGCACGCCGTCATCGACTCGGCGGTCATGCGCTTCCGGCCTATCATGCTCACGGCCGCTGCGGCCATTTTAGGCATGATTCCCCTCATGCGCAGCGTCTTCTGGGGCCCCTTGGCCGTCGCCATCGCCAGTGGCCTCTTCGTCGCCACCGTCCTGACCCTGCTGGTCCTGCCGACCATGTACGCGGCCTGGTTCAAAGTAAAAAGAACGAGCTAAGTTCATGGTTCGTGGCTCTCCTTATTACTCCAAAGGAGGTTGTCTTCATAAGGAGGTTGTCTTCATACGACAGCCTCCTTTTTGTCATGCTGCCATACTATAAAGACATTTCTGATAATATGTGATAAGCATTTCACATAACAGAAAATGGAAGGTATACTACAAGTATGATATTGCTTTAAGTATAGACCATAGTGAATGTAAGAAAAAAAGGAGATGTCTATTATGAGGAAGAAAGTATTAGGTCTTGCTTGTGCCATGATGATGACGGCGTTCCTGACGGCTTGCGGTATCAGTGATATTACAGGTAAGTCAAGTTCATCTGGTAATCTGAGTCAGAAAGAGCTCACGAATCCGACCGTATCTGCGTCGGTAGTCCATCACCCCCAGGGAAACCCGCATAAAATTCTCATTGCCTATTTTACGTATCCGGAAAATACGGATGCCAAGGCCATTCATTCGGATAAGTACGACGTCATGAGTTCAGCCAGCCTGAAAGTCAAGGATGGCGTCGCTGTTGGCAATAATACGGTTATTGCTGATTATATCGCCAACCAGACTGGCGGCGATTTATTCTCTATCCTGACGGAAAATCCCTATCCGACGAGTTATGAAGAAACTGTTGACCAAGGCAAGGCGGAAATTCAGAATCAGGAACTGCCTGCTTTGAAGAGTCATGTCGATGACCTCAGCGGCTACGATACGATTATCTTAGTTTATCCAAACTGGTGGAGCACCTTGCCAGCGCCGGTACAGTCGTTCCTGAAGGAAACGGATATGTCAGGAAAACAGGTCTACGCTATCGTCACATCCGGTGGCAGTGGGTTCTCCGACACCATCCAGAACATCCAGCAGACTGAACCGGGGGCTTCGGTCCACGAAGGATTTGCCCTGCATCATAAGGACATGGATAAAGCTGAAGAAATGACCCAGCATTGGCTGAATCAAATGGGGTTCACACAGTAAGTAAAATGGAGGGATTCTTATGAAATTGGTAAAAATCATGCGAGTTGTTTTCTTAGGGGCGGCTATGTTCCTACTGACGGCCTGTGGGGAAGTGGGAAATGCGGATCAGAACACTTCGGAAAACGCGGCACCGGCGCAGACGGCTGGAGTCTACGTGCCAAACCAGACAGGTAAGCCCATGTCGGAAGATATAAAAGATGAACTGGAAAGCAAACATAAACAGGAAGCGGCTGCTATCAAGACCATTCAGGAAGAACCCAAGGGGAGCCATAAAGGTCAGCGCATCCTCATCGCTTATTTCACCTGGGGCGGCCGGTCTGGCGAAGTGGCCCATATGATACAGGACAAAATTGGCGGTGACCTCTATGAAATCAAGCGCGACCCCGATTATTCCCGCGATTATTCGACGGTCCTCAAGGAATCGGCGCAGGAAGTTGATGAAAATGTCCATCCCCAATTAGCCGGCACACAGCCCGACCTGTCGCAGTACGATGTCATCGTCCTCGGCTATCCCTGCTGGTGGTTCACGGCGCCCATGACCATTCCGTCGTTCCTGGAAGGGAAAGATTTGGCAGGGAAACTCATCGTGCCCTACATGTGCTCTTACAGCAGCCCCTTTGAAGTCACCTTGCCGGCTCTGGCTGCCGCAGCTCCCGGTGCCCGCATCTTTACGGGTCTGACCCTGGATAAAGATACGGATTACAGCGTCATCGATCCCTGGCTGGATAAGGCCGGATTGTTATAAGACAGGAGGAAGTAGGATGAGTCACGATATCAGCCGGCGGACTTTTTTGAAGCTCCTCGGCGGGGGACTGGCTGGGGCAGCTGCTGGCGGGGCTTTGGTGAAGCGCGAGGATATCCTGGCTTTTCTCGATGCCGATAAGGCCGCTAGTGCAGCCGGGCAGGACTTGGGAAAGGTCGCAACGCGTTATTACAAACCGCTTGGAAAAGACTTGTCTCTCCTTGGTTTTGGTTGTATGCGCCTGCCGACGACCTTTACAGCGTCGGGACGGGAAATAGATAAGGAATTAGGCGAGAAGATGGTCGATTTTGCCTATCGCCACGGCATCAATTATTTTGATACGGCCTGGTTCTACCACGACGGGAAGTCCGAAGCCTTCATCGGCCAGGCCTTGCAGAAATATCCCCGCGACACAGTCTATCTGGCCGACAAGATGCCGACGCCCATCTTGACGGGACTCGATCAGGCAAAGGATATCTTCCAGACCCAGCTCGACCGCTGCCAAGTTGCGTATTTCGACAACTACATGCTTCATTCCCTGACCAGTCAGGACCAGTTCGATGAACTTTACATCCAAGACGGCATCCTGGACTACCTTCGCCAGGAAAAAGCCCGGGGCCGCATCCGTTGCCTGGGCTTTTCCTTCCACGGTGACGTGCCCTTCTTTCATTATCTCCTGGACCAGTATGATTGGGATTTCTGCATGATTCAGCTCAACTATGCCGACTGGAACGAAGCGGGCGAAGCGCCGTCAGGGAGCCGCCAGGCCGGGGACCTGTACCGCAAGTGTCGGGAAAAGGATATCCCTATTTTTGTCATGGAACCGGTTAAAGGGGGCAATCTGGCCAATCTGTCGCCGGCGGCAGAAGCCATCTTAAAGCAGCAGCGGCCAGATGCCAGCCTGGCGTCGTGGGCCCTGCGCTGGGTCGGCTCTAAAGAAGGGGTCATCACTATGAATTCAGGCATGAGCAATTTAGAACAGGTCTTGGACAATATCCGGACCCTGAGCGATTTCCAGCCCTTATCGGCCGCCGAAGAACGGGCCATTCAGCGTTCCTTGGGGAAAGAGGCTGGCAGCGGGGCCATTCCCTGTACCTATTGCCGTTACTGTGAACCCTGCCCCTACGGTGTCGACATCGCCGGAGTCTTTCATATCTACAACCGTTATGGCGAACCGGCTGGAATCGACGTGGACCATCCCCAAGGGGCCTCGGCGGCACAGGAGAAAGCCTTCCTGGCCCATTATCAGAATAACCTGGAACGGCCGCAGCGCGCTTCCCACTGTACAGCCTGCGGCCGCTGTCTGCCCAAGTGTCCGCAGCATATCGACATCCCTAAGCACGTGCGGGCCATTGATGATGTTGTCCAATATTTCGGGCGCGATACAGGAAAGGGGGTAGTGTAAATGCGGAACATGCTGCAACGGGGACGCATCGTTTTATCGTGGCTCCTGATGGGGGCCATGGTCCTGACCTTTGCTGGTATCGTAGCACCCGTGCTGCCGCAATGGCAGGTCCTGCCGGCTCTCTTGGCTGGGAATCTCCTGGCCATCGCCGTCATCATCGTCCTGACCCTGCTCCTGGGACGGATCTATTGCAGCGTCCTCTGTCCCTTGGGCATCAGCCAGGACTTCGTCTTCTGGCTGGCCAAACGGCGCAAAAAGAATCGCCGGAAATTTACTTTCCGGCGGGAACGGCGCATCGTGCGCTATAGTATCTTGATGTTGACCGGTCTGGCTTTCCTGGCCGGCTTGTCTGGTTTTGTGGGGCTAGTCGACCCGTACAGTATCTTTGGCCGCATCGTCCACGATGGACTGGGCCTGCCAGTTGCCTATGGCTGGAACGCTTTGGTCGGGGTCAACGAAAGCCACGGCTGGATTCCGGTGCTGAGCAAGACGGATATCCTCTGGCCGCCGCTGGCTGCCATGGCCCTGGCCGGGGTTTATTTCGTCGTCCTGACTGTCCTGGCCTGGCGCTATGGCCGAGCGTACTGCCATACTGTTTGCCCTGTCGGCACGCTGTTGGGAACCCTCAGCCGCTTCAGCCTGTTCCGGCCGGTCATCGACGGATCGCGCTGCATCCACTGCGGGGCCTGTGAAAAGACGTGCCGTTCGTCCTGCATCGACGTCCAGCCGCTGCGTCGACTGCTTCGACTGCGTTGCCGTTTGTCCGAAAGGGGCCTTGACCTTTTCCCGGACCCTTCCGGTCAAGCTTCCGGAAAAAACGCTATCTGGTGAAGGTATCAGCCGACGGGAGATGCTGCTGACGACGGCCGTTGCCGCCGGGACCATCGCCGCAGGTCTGGCCCGCAGCCAGACCGTTGTTCCAGCCTTGATGGGGACGGGGAAGGGGAAGAAGAAAATCTTGCCGCCTGGGGCCGTCTCAGCCGATGCTTTTGCCCAGCGCTGTACGGCCTGCCATCTCTGTGTCAGCCGCTGTCCCAGCGGCGTCCTGGTGCCGGCCGTCTTGGAGAACGGCGCCTTGCAGATGGGCCAGCCCTACATGGATTTTTCTAAAGGCTACTGTGTCTATAACTGCAACCTTTTGTTCTCAAGCCTGCCCGGCCGGTGCCATCCGTCCGCTGGAGCTGGCCGTGAAAGAAAAAACAAAAATCGGCATCGCCCGTTATGCCCAATTCCACTGTCTCATCGCCCGCGACGGCATCGTCTGCGGTAACTGTGCCCGCCATTGTCCCGTCAAGGCCATTACCCTGGTCGAGAACAAGGACGGGCGCAGCTACCCGCACGTCGATGGGGCGCGCTGTATCGGCTGCGGTTCCTGCGAGTATCACTGTCCGGCCAAACCGGCAGCTATTTCCGTCAGCACCTTGCCGAAATCTTCGTGACTTCAGTCTTCCGGGTCGGTGGCGATATCCGGTTCGTTCTTGCGGTTGAAGCCGATGATGCGGCGCGGCTTTTCGATGTCGTCGTGGCGGGGGACGGCGACGAGGAGCAGGTTGAGCTGGGAAATATGCTGGACCAGTTCGACGGCCGATCCGTCGGACAATTCGCCGTAAAAGACGATCATGTTCGGATCCCAGTAGCCGATATCCTGGATGCTGAAGGTGATATCGCCAGCCGATACCAGGCGGCCGCCGGCCTGCATGTCGTCGGGCAGGCCCGACTCAAAGTTGTTGATCAGGGCGACGATGCGCTGATACATGTCTGAGGCCAGGTAGGGCGCTTCCGGATCTTCGTCTTCTTCTGGAACGGCGCCGGGCTGGAGGATCGTCAGTTCCTTTTCGGCTTCCGCGTCTTTTTCAGGAGTTCCTTGTTGTTTTTTCTTATCCATTACGTCTGCCATAAAAATCCCTCCTTATCATTTTCACTATATCATTTCGACATAGAAGGAGGCGATTCCTGCTGCTTTTTCCCAGGTGGCAGGATTTTTTTCTTGGAATCCCTATGCGGATATGGTATAATGGTCCAGACATGCTGACATCAGGTAACATATTTTCACACGAAAAGAGGTTTTTTCTTCATGGGATATGTGAACGAGTTGGACACTATATCGGCCAGAGCTGCGCAAAAGGATGCGGCTCTCAAGGTACATCGTCTTACGTTTATGGAGGCTACGATGATGGTCGTCGGGTCTACCATAGGTTCCGGTGTTTTAGGTTTAGCTTTTGCCAGTCGCAATGCCGGCTGGCCTGTCCTGCTTACGTGGCTTGTCGTAGCAGGCTTTTTTTCTATCATCTCCATGCTCTATGTCGCTGAAGCGACGCTGCGGACGACGAAGCCCTTGCAGCTGTCGGGCCTGGCAGAAAAGTACGTCGGCAAAATCGGTTCCTGGCTGATTTTCTTTTCCGTCGGGGCCACGTCTTTTTGCAGCCTCATCGCTTACACCAGCGGCTGCGGCAGGATATTGAGCGAATTTTTCGGTATTTCCCTGGAAATGGCCAGCTGCCTCTTTGCCCTCGGGGCGACGAGCGTCGTCTGGCTGGGCCTTAAGGCCACTGGGGTCGCTGAGAAATATTTGAGTTCAGGTATGACGGCCATGCTTATTCTTCTCGTCGGCGCGTCACTGTTTTCGGCCCGCGTACCTGTCGCAGATATTCTCTACGCCCATTGGACCTATGCTGTACCGGTCTTCAATATCGCCGTCTTCTGCTATGCCGTCCAGTATATCGTTCCGGAAATCTCCCGGGGCTTCACGCATGACCCGGGGAAAATCGTCCCGTCCATCCTGGCCGGGGCCGGCATTTCCTTCGTCATCCTGGCTTTGGTCCCCTTGGCGGTCTTCCTCATGCTGCCAGTCGATGAAATTTCGGAAGTCGCATCCCTGTCCTGGGGCCGTGCCCTGGGATCTCCGGTCTTCTTCGTCATCGTCAACGCTTTCGCTTTCTGTGCCATGCTCACATCGTTCTGGGCCATTGCCGAAAGCTTCTTGACCAATATGATCGACCGCCTGGGCTTTAAATCGGAAACGGACATCCGTACGCGAGCCGGCTTACAGCGGCCTCGTCGGTTTCGTCAACGCCATCTTCAGCGCCGGCACCTTCGGCGGCATCATCATGTCCATCCTGCCCGTCTTCATGCTGCGCAGCGCCCGTAAACACGGCGACCACGCACCGTGCTGGAGATGCGGCTGGATCGCTCACCCCATCATGCAGTTCCTCGTCGTCGTACTCTTTGCCAGTGCCGGCATCTACGCCATCTTTAGCCTATGCGGCTGGCTGCCTGCGGCGTGGTAGGAAAATTAATTGCTCAAAAAGAGGTTGTCTTCAGCGGACAGCCTCTTTTTTCTGTATCCCCACTGGGGAAAAACTGAAAATTTTTACAAAAAATATACATACATATGGTGACTTTCATGTATAATAAGGAGAGTATCAACTAGACAGCAACTATACCGTCAAGAAAAGTGGGGAGAATAATGGAAAAACAAACCCGGAATGTTTTCGGTATCATCCATATCGGGACGGTCAACATGACCTTGAAGGTCATTGCTTATTCGTCTTTGGACGACATGGAAATCATCGAAAATGTATCCCGAGAAGTGAAATATGGGGAAACGGTATTCCAGCGCCATCATGTCAGTTTTCAGTCTTTGAATGAAATCTGTCAGGTCCTGCTGGGGTTCCGCCAGCTCCTTCGCGATTACGATGTCAAGGATGTCCGAGTCTTGTCGACGACGGCTATTTGTGAGGCCGATAATTTGATTAATGTCCTCGACCAGATCCATATCCGCACGGGCTTCGATGTCGAAGTCATCCATATGACCAAGGAAATCTACTACAAGTTCTTTGGCCTTTATTATAATGTATTGAAAGGGAACTTTAATTTTGCCGATAAGGCCGTTATGCTCCTGGATATCACGTCCGGCGGCGTCGGCTTGACGTGCTGGAAGTCGGACCGCCTCTTGTTCCAGCAGAATATCCATATCGGTTCCTTGCGGATCCTGGAAAATTTCACGGAAAAGCAGCGCAATGAATTGACGTTCCCGACGGCCGTGCGCGAATATATTTACGGGACCCTCTATCCGCTCTGGAAGGGCGTCCAGCGGTATGATATCAAGTACATCGTCTTGTCCGGCCGCGGGGCCAATCTGGTGTCGCGCCTCATGGGCAAGACCAGTGAGAACGGGTTGTTCCTGATTACGCCCGATGAGCTGCGCCAGTTCGTCTATTCTTTCAAAGGCGTCACGCCGTTCAAGCTCGTGCAGCGCTTCGGCCTGTCCCAGAACCTGGCCAATGTCATCATGCCGACGATCCTCTTGTATTATGAACTGCTGCGCATCGTCGACATCGACATGCTGGTCGTCATGCCGACGACCTTCACCGAAGGCTATACCATGTACTATGTAGCCGATAAGACCCATAATGATTATATGGCCCATCTCCAGGGCCTGCTCCTGGACATGATGCGCCGCATGGCCAAGAAGTATTTGTCCGACTCCGCCCATTCCGCCCGCATCGAAGAATACGGCAACGTCCTCTTCCAGGCGCTGTACCAGTTCATCGTCCTCGATTACAGTTATAATTATCTGCTCCGCCTGGCCGCTATCTTCCACGAAACGGGGAAATTCATCAATATCCGCAAGCATAATCTTTGTACGTACAACCTCATCATGGAAACGGACCTCTTCGGCCTGGCTGACGATGAAAAGGAAATCCTGGCGGCCGTCCTCTACTATGCCTTCGACGGCACCCTGCAGGAGGCATCACCGGTCTACCATGCCCTGACGCCGCGTCAGAAGGTCATTACGGCCAAACTGACGGCTATTTTCCGCCTGGCCGATTCCCTGGATAAGAGCCATTTGGGGAAAATCAGCGCCATCCGGGCTGAGCTCAAGGACGACCGACTCGTCGTCTCCTATACGGCAGAAGCCGATATTTCCCTGGAACGCTGGACATATCTGAAAATGGCCGTCGACTTTGCCGAAGTCTTTGGTATTTCGACGGAATTAGTGAAAGGATAGGATAATCATGGCAGATTTTACGAGTAGTCAATATTTTTTAAATCGTGAATGTACATGGGTCAAATTCAATGAACGGGTCCTGCGCGAAGCCATCGTCCCGTCCAATCCACTGCTGGAACAGCTGAACTTCGTCGCCATTGCCGCGTCGAACCTGGACGAATTTTTCATGATCCGCGTGGCCGGCGTCAAGCACCTCGTCGAAAGCGGCGTCAAGCACATCGATATCGCCGGCATGACGCCGCAGGAACAGTTCGATGCCATCCAGGAAATGGTCCATAAACTGGTCGACGACCAGTACCGCTATTATGGCGACATCCAGCAGAAACTGCAAGCCCACGGCCTGCATTTCATTCGTGTCGACGCTCTCGATGATGACCAGCGGCTGTGGCTGGAAAGCTTTTTTGAACGGGAAATCTATCCCGTCGTCACGCCCATGGCTGTCGATTCCAGCCATCCTTTTCCGTTCCTGGCCAGTCTGAACCTGAACCTGGCCGTCCTCTTGCGCCGCAAGCAGGGGGACCGTTCCGTCAAGACGGCTATCCTGCCGGTTCCGACGTCGGTCATCGACCGCATCATCAAGGTCCCGGACAGCGTTTCCCCGGCTGGAAAACAGCATGACGGCCAGCAGTTCCTCTTCCTGGAAGATGTCATCGCCGCCTATGCGGAACGCTTCTTCCTGGGCTGCGACATCCTGGAAGTCGCACCGTTCCGCATCACCCGCGACGCTGACCTGGATATCGACGACGATGCCGAGGACCTTTTGATGGAAGTGGAAAAGAGCTTGAAGAAGCGCCGCAAAGGGGCGGCTGTCCGCCTGGAACTGGCGTCGACGGCGAGCCGCATGATCCGCGACTTCCTGCGTGACGAATTGCAGCTCGAAGAACGGGATGTGTATGCCATCCCCGGTCCGCTGGACTGCAAGGTCTTTTTCTCCTTCGTCGGCATCGACGGCTATGATGACCTGCGCTATCCGCCGGTGACGCCGCAGCCGTCGTCGGAACTGGCTGCCATCGACGCGCCCGATTTCTGGTCGGCCATTGCCGAACGGGACGTCATGGTCCATCATCCTTACGAAACC
>OIDD01001222.1_pt1 | contig 11141 bp, 8 predicted proteins | sample 1606751 | NCBI WGS metagenome assembly OIDD01 (sample SAMEA3882544, study PRJEB24775) | human gut metagenome | biome: human-associated habitat; feature: intestine environment; material: feces | place: Netherlands | collected 2009/2010
AGGGGTAACCGCAAGCCTACGAGTTGGGAAGTGATAGGTTATTTACTTGGAGAGCTCTAAGCTTGGAGTTTGCACAACTTTAGAATCAGTCCCAAAATGAGCCATATAGCAATTTAATCTGTATAATGGGGCAGTAGAAAATCTGTGGGGATAGGCGTATCAGTTAGCTATCCCTAGCCTTTTGATCGACGTGAATTTCATCCGTATCGGCACAAGCGATAAGCACTAGAGCTTAGAATCTGCACGAGTAGTCCTTACAGCCCACGCCGGTAGTCGCGTATGACGACACCGATACTCAAACAAGATACTCATGAAAAAAGTATCGTATCTTCATCGCCCCATACACCTAAGATACTTCGCCAATGAACTTAGGATACTTTCCCAATGAAACTAAGATACCTTTTTCGCATGGCTAACTGATACGCCTATCCCCACAGATTTTCTACTGCCCATATATAATGTCTATTGAAAAGGGCATAATTTTATGCTTAAAATGTAAAGCAGTCAATAAATAATACATTTGTCGTATATTCCTTTGACTGCTTTTAATGATGTACTCTTATAGATTAAGTCTAACACATAACAATTTTGTAAATACTGCATATCTTTTACCCATACAGTTTATACTTCTGTTTGTAAAAGATTTCTTGTGAAACCGGAACCTTCCAATCTGGTTTTATTTTGCGATCCAATTTCCATTGACACGTATCCATAGAGTCGGAGTGGTAGTTCCCGTATTATAGATAATGTCACCATCAGTCCATGTACCTACAACTGGATACGAAGTGCTTCTGCAAATAATATTGTCTCCTGAGAACTGTATTGCTCCATTCGGGATAACCCCAACTTGCTTTTCTTGACTTCCAGTTTTCCACTCAAATCCACATATTGAATTTCCATTGTCATACAGGTGCTTACAGCCACATAAAGCAACATCGCAGTATTCGAAGCTACTACTAGTTCCTTTTGTCCTAAAAATACGTATAAATGTGTGGTATCCAAAAGTATCACCTCCGAAAAGAGTGATTAGAACTCCAAAATTAGATATATTCTCAACAGTAAATGTGGAAGATATAGGGGTTGTTAACTTTCTGGTTTTGTCCCAAACTATATTTGCGGAATAAGAATAGGTACCAGGATCTTTGTGCCAATCAACATGGCTATTGGTTGCACCACTCATTGTTAAGTTCTTGGTGGATACAGCATGATCTTGGATTACGCTAAAGCCAGTCGTTAAGGCTCCTCTGTTTGAAAGTAAATAACTGTGATTATTAAATTTGTCAATAGGGGATGATGACACATCATTATTACATATTTCCATTCCATATGGAGCGGATCTATTTATCCAATCTCTTTCTACCCAATGCCTAAAAGAATTTTTTATACTGAGATTTACTTTTCCATCTGTCTGTAAATCATATCTTTCTATGTTTCTCGGTTGTGTTTTATTTTCATCTTCGTATTCATTTTCATAATAAGCAAAAACTATGTTTTCTAAAGATATGTTAGAAATATCATAATTGTTAGCAGTTGGATCTTGTATGCTAATACTAGGTACAGAGCCTTTTTCAAAATAGCAACTTGATATTATGGCCGAACTGCACATTATTCGTAATTGAGTTTCTTTTCCTTCACAATGATTTGCTTGAAAAATTACTCCTTTAGAATTTTTGATAAGAATATTGGCATTTATTATATTGTCACATATCTCCGCTCCCAAACTTTGATTCAAAGCCAATCCTCCTAAAAAATGTTGAATATTATTTGTGTCAATCCATTTTCCATTTGGTTGTATCATATTATATTTAAATAAAAGAGCATCCCCCATGCCTTGCAAATCAAAAGCATATAGATCTTGAGTATGTGTGACATATTCTGTACTAAAATGACAATGAATAATAGATTTTCCATCGGAATAATTTTGATGTGTGGATGCTACGGCCTGGACAAACCCTTTCCATCTACAATATTGTATATTTATACAACCTGCAAATAAGATACCGCGTAAATTCTTAATGCTAGAATTAAGATTACAGAAGTAAATATTACTTATCTCTGTATGATATTCAGTATAAGCATATTCCCATGTCCCATTTTCAGGGTTATCTCCACTTACATTTACTTTTACTAAGAAATTACCAGAAAAACTCAATCCACTATTAGGTCTTGGAGATATAATAGTACCTTGGTTTAAGTAATCATTTTGACTTGTATTATTGGTATCTTTATATGTATATGCTTTTTCTCCTCGTAGGATTATCCCTACTTTAACGTTGATGGTTTTATTTATGTAATATTGACCTCTGGGTAAGAAGACTTCTCCAACCCTTTTAAATTGTATCGCTTTATTGATGGCATCTGAAGAATCTGTATTTTCATCATTGTTCTTTGCCCCAAACCATTGTGGGTAAGCTCTATCCATAATCCAAGAACCATCCAATTGTATTTCCTTTTCAAAAATTAGACTGATAGGTGCGATTATATGGGTATTGTTACCTTTTAATATTCTTGTGGTATTGGAGGCATTGCTTGCTATTTTACCTCCAGCAAAGATAAGCGTAATATTCTCGGACAATATGACATTACTAGTTAATGTTTTTGTTGTCGTAACTACATACGTTTGATTGGGACTGAACGAGCTTGGATTAAATTCCGGCCAACTATTGTTCACTGCTGTTAAAATGGATTGGGTAGACATAATCGTTAATTTTAGGTTTATATTAGTGCTATAAATATAGTTTTATTTATATTATAAATTTGATATATTGGGTTAATAATGTATAATCTTGAAAAATATTTTTGGTTCTTCTCATGATGTCCTTTCTCTACTAAATATTTATGGTGCTCAGCGATAACCTATGTTTCTTATTATTTTTTCGCTAATTCGCATAATTAATGGAAACTTGGTCGTTTAAGATGTTTGTATTCAGATATATATTGTGAGTAACAGGTCAATGCTTTCAAATAGATGATTTTGGAAATTGGACTTTATCTGGAATATGATTGAAAGTTATGGTCTTAAATTTTTGTTTAACTCGACCTTGGGACGAGACGCTACCGATTTGAAATAGATGGATTCTACAACATAAAATATTTGATGTCTGGCATTCTAAGTGCGTGATATGAAAAAAACTTATGTTGTATTTTAGGAAAAGCCTTCAAAGGTATGTGTAATTCTTGGAATAGTCTTACTTTTGTGCTTCTATTAAAAGCATTTGGAACATTAGTATTGATATAATATGAAAATAGCAATAGTTGGAACAGGCTATGTAGGCTTGGTTACAGGTACTTGTTTTGCGGAAATGGGTACGGAGGTGTTTTGTGTGGATGTCGATAAGAATAAGATTGATAACCTAAAGAACGGGATAGTCCCTATCTATGAGCCCGGTTTGGACGAATTGGTAACTCGTAATATGCAAGCGGGACGTCTGCACTTTACGACAGAGCTTAAAGAGTGTCTGGATGAAGTGGAAGTTCTGTTTTCAGCCGTTGGAACCCCTCCGGATGAGGATGGCAGCGCAGACTTGAAATATGTCTTGGAGGTTGCTCGGACTGTTGGGCGTTATATGAATAAATATATATTAGTTGTCACTAAAAGTACGGTTCCTGTAGGCACAGCCCAGAAAGTAAAACAAGCGATCAAGAAAGAACAAGCGTTGAGAAATGTAAATATAGAGTTTGATATCGCATCCAATCCAGAGTTCTTAAAAGAAGGGGCGGCGATCAAGGATTTTATGAGTCCGGATCGTGTAGTGGTCGGTGTGGAATCTGAACGTGCCGAGAAATTGATGTCTAAATTGTATCGTCCGTTTTTATTGAATAATTTCCGGGTAATTTTTATGGATGTACCTTCAGCGGAGATGACGAAGTATGCGGCTAACGCAATGCTTGCTACCCGGATCAGTTTTATGAATGATATAGCGAATTTATGTGAGATTGTCGGGGCAGATGTGAATATGGTCCGGAAAGGTATCGGGACTGATGCTCGTATAGGTAGTCGTTTCTTATATGCAGGTTGCGGTTATGGAGGTTCTTGTTTCCCAAAAGATGTAAAGGCGCTTGTCAAGACAGCCCTTGATAGTGGTTATAAAATGCGTATATTAGAGGCTGTTGAGGCTGTAAATGAGGAGCAAAAATCCATTTTATACCGGAAATTGATGACGCATTTTGGTGGTGATATCAATGGAAAGCGTATTGCAATATGGGGATTGGCATTTAAGCCAGATGCGTGAAGCCCCTTCTTTGATATTGATCGATAAACTAAAAGAGGCAGGGTGCAAGATTACGGCTTATGATCCAGTTGCTATACCTGAAGCTCGGAGACGTTTACCTAAAGGAACTATTTCTTATGGAAAGGATATCTATGAGACCGTGATGGATGCAGATGCCTTGTTGATTGTTACGGAATGGAAAGAATTCCGGATGCCTTCTTGGTCTGTGATCAAGAAATTAATGGTAACACCTTTAATTTTGGATGGACGTAATATTTATGATAAGGTTGAGATAGAGGAAGCTGGTTTTATTTATCATTGTATTGGTCGATAAGCCAGATGGATAATAAAGAAAGTCATGTACTGAATATCATCTTCAATACATGATATTTCTTTTATTTATTTTGTTCATTTCTTTTTTCAACGAACACCCACTACACCCACAGCAAGGATCACTGGATTTCGGTTTCGTAAGCATTCGATAAACCTTATATGCGATATATCCGATAACCGAGATACCAATAACGCAAACTGCTATATCTTGCCACATACCTATAAATTTACCTCCTATATATAACTAAATAAAACATAGGAAAGTTCTTAGCTGAATAAACCCACAAAGAAATTCCCCGTTTGATAAACAATGAAAGAAACGATCCATGCTAGGACACAAGTATAAATGATAACGAATATACCCCATTTCCATGAGCCAGACTCGTTGACAATAGCCGATATAGTTGCTATGCACGGAAAATAAATCAAGACGAAAAGCATTAAGCTAATCGCTATGAGCGGTGTGAATACCAAATTACCTTCTGCGTTACGGTCTTGCTTCAAACGCTCCGACAGGGCTTGGCTGTCATCATCGGCATTCCCCGTGTATAATACGCTTAACGTGCTGACAACAACTTCTTTCGCCGCCATACCGGTAAGTAGGCTTACACTCATTTTCCAATCGAATCCTAAAGGAGCCAAGATCGGTTGAATCGTCTGGCCGATACGCCCGATATACGAATTTTGTTGGTGGTCGATTGCCTTCAAGCGTTCTAACTCCTCTATCGTATCTGTTTTTTCTTGAGAATCCAACTCCGTATTTTCGATCTCCGCTATCTGGCGATCAAACTGATCTCCGCTCTCCGAATGTCTGGGGAAATACCCAAGGAACCAGATGATGATAGAAGCGACCAAGATGATACCTCCCATCTTGTGCAAGTATTGTTTCGCTTTCTCCCACATATGGATCATGATGGATTTGCCGGTAGGCATCCGATAGGGGGGGAGTTCCATTACGAAAGGAACATCCTCCTCGTTAAACAGGAAGCGTTTGAAAAGACGGGCCATGATAACTGCCAGCAAGATTCCGGATACATATAAAGCTAATAACACAAAGCTGGCGTTCTTCGGGAAAAACGCCCCGGTCAGCAATACATAAACCGGCAGGCGGGCGCTACAGCTCATCAACGGATTTACCAACATCGTTATCATCCGGCTATTACGGCTCTCTATCGTACGGGAGGCCATGATAGCAGGAACATTACAACCGAATCCCATCACTAAAGGGATGAACGACTTTCCATGCAGTCCCATCTTATGCATGATCTTATCCATGATAAAAGCCGCACGTGCCATATATCCGGAGTCTTCCATGAACGATATGAACATATACAGAATCAAGATATTCGGCAGGAACACGATAACACCTCCCACGCCACCGATGATACCATCCACGAGAAGATCCTTCAAAGGTCCTTCCGACATATGGCTGCGCACGAAATTACCGATCACCTCGACCAATGCCTCTATCCATTCCATCGGATAGCCTCCCAAACGGAAAGTGGCCTCGAACATGATCCACATGAATAGGATAAAGATAGGGAAACCTAAGACTTTATGCGTGACGAATAGATCGATGATCTGCGTACTCGTTGCCTCTTTGATCGTATTTTGCTCGTAAGTCTCACGCAACGCTCCGGAAATAAAGCCATAGCGTGCGTTCGTGAATGCGGTCTCACAATCCTCTTGCAATAACTTTTCTATTAGGGCTGTATTACGGTCTCTTTCTTGGAAGATCGTTTCGGCACCGGGCAGCGTTTTTATAAATGTCTCTATCTCCCGGTCTCCCTCTAATAGCTTGATAGATAGATAACGCTTTGACAAGCTTTTGGGTATATCCACGCTATTTTTCAAGGTCTTCCTAACGTTGCTGATCCCTTTCTCTAAAGACTCTCCGTAATTAATATGGATATGACGGATGACAGGATCTTCTTCTTCGTATACCTTGATTACACGGTTAAACAAATCCTCTATGCCAAAGCCCGTTTTACTTACGGTCGGGATAATCGGTGCCCCGATCATTTTCGCTAAGGACTCATGATCGAATTTATTACCATGGCGTTCCAGCTCATCATACATGTTTAAGGCGATTACCATGCGAACGTCCATATCGATCAGTTGGGCGGTCAAATATAGGTTTCGCTCCAGATTGGATGCGTCGATAACATTGATCACCACGTCCGGTTGCTCTTCATTCAAATGCTTGCGCACGTATAATTCTTCCGGCGTGTAAGCGGATAGGGAGTAAGTACCCGGTAAATCTACGATGCGGAATGTATAGCCATTCTGTTGGAAGGTTCCTTCCTTGGCATCTACGGTCACGCCGCTATAGTTACCCACATGCTCATGTGCTCCGGACGCAAAATTGAAAAGAGAGGTCTTTCCGCAGTTCGGATTACCAACCAAGGCTACGTTAATTGTTTTTCCTTTATGTAATGCGATGGCTTGCAATTCATTGCCGGAAGGCAGGATAAAAGAGTCTGCGCTCCTGTTCGTATCTTGTACCGAGGTAGCTTGTTCCTTCTCGAAATCCGCTGCGCTAACGACTTCGATCAATGCGGCGTCCGAGCGTCGCAATGAGACATCATATCCCATTACACGATAGTGAATGGGGTCTTTGAGCGGAGCGTTTTGTATAACGATCACTTCTTTCCCTCTGATAAATCCCATCTCGATAATGCGTTTGCGGAAAGCTCCGCGACCCATTACCTTTACTATAACACCTTTATCGCCTGTGCGAAGTTCTGATAATCTCATGTCCTATTAAATGTTACGCGAAGGTAGCTTGAAAACTTCGTACCACCAATACCAACTAATAGGTATTTTTTTTATTTCCATGGGTTGTTTTTCGAGTATTTTATGTATGTTTGTGCCACAAATTTCAACTTTAGACAAATGAAACTACGAATTACTTTGTTCGCCACCTTATTGGTTCTTCTGTCTGCTTGTTTTACAGGCTGTAAAAAAGAATTGAAGGATTTCTCTTTTAGTTATAGTATGGAAAGTGTAGATAACTACAAACTAATGGTTCTGTTTGATAGTGACAAGACATTCCGTATCGAGGAGTATAATTATTATATGGATAATTTCGCCAAGAAACGAGATCCTAAAATTGTGGAGGGGACATTAACTGACGAGGAGTTTGCTTCTTTAAAACCGATTCTGCAAAAATGTAATTTCTTTAAGATGAAAGACTCTTATGGCTTTGAGGAGGAGACGAACCGGGATTTAGGGGATATCATGTATCAGGTTTCATTTACCACGGAAGGTAAGGAGAAATTTATCTCTATCCGTAATAGCGATACCGGACAATTTTCCGCTTCTTTCGTGAAGTTGATCGGTTTTATCAATACATTCTTGAATAATCATAAGAATGACTAAACGCTTTTAGCCGGAGATGGAGAATAAACGAAACCGGGTTCTATTGTGCTTAGGCTCTAATTGGGATAAAGAGAAAAATATGGAGCGCGCGGCGGAGATGCTGCGTGCTCATTTTGTTTTTATACAGTTTTCTCAGCCAGTTTATACGGAACCGATCGATTGTCCATTATCAACTACATTTTTGAATCGAGTGGCTGTTTTGTATAGCGAGGAGAGTCCGGCGCGAATAAAGGATGTCTTGAAAGATATAGAATGCTGCATCGGCCGTAAGCCGGAAGATAAATCTTGTGGGCGTGTGCCGATAGATATTGATTTATTGCAGTGGAACGACCAAATCTTGAAAGCAGAGGACTTGACCCGTGAATATGTTCTAGATGGCATCTGCTCGCTCCTTGCCGCAGGAGAGAATGATGAATGGTGCCAATAGAAAACCAAAGGAGCCGCTGTTGCGGATCAATGCGTTGATACCTTTGCATATCAAAGAAAGAACTGGGTTGTTTCGGTCTGCGTTATAAAATCCTTTCTCTACTTTAAGCTTGAACTGGTAGGGTGCCAATAAGTCCTCATAAGTCTGTATGGGAAGGATTCGTTCGGCCCAATTACCTGTAGCCGGGTCGCAAGTATTGTATGGGTCTTCCGGGCTTGGTAAACTCTTTTTCTCGATCGCTTTTTGGATATCGGGATAGGTCAAGCCTCTAGTCTGCCGGGCCCATGTCTCTACTTCTTTTGGGGAGAAAGCCGGGCAAAGTTTCGTTATGAATTGCTCTCGTAATGTATAATAGTTGGGGGATTCCAAAGATCCACTTTCGCATCCGATCATCATCTTATGTAACCGTTGTTGGACATACGGGTTGAATGGTGTAGAGGCTGTCGTGAATAGTAGATACATGGAATCGTTTATATGGATTAAATCCTTGAAGAACAAAGATAAATCATAGACATGTTCTATCAGGTCCGTAGCGATTAAAAGTTGGGGGGAGACTTTGTTCCTTGCGCACCAGTCCGCAAGAACATCTGAATCTCCATGGAGTATGGTATCGGGGCCTATTCCTATTATTTGTTTCAATAGCTGGATCGTCTCCACGGAAGATGGGTTAAGATCAATATAAATAACTTGTCCTATTCCTATGGATTTCGCCAGAATACTAAGGAAGCCGGTTCCTCCTCCATAATCGATTAGCGTGACATCGGAGATAGGGGTTTGTATCGCTTGAAGTCCTCTTTGTAGGCAATCTGCGTATATATGCATGAAATAGCTTAACGCCGGCTTTAAGTTGCCGATGTATCGCTTATTATAATCGCTGATAGGTAATTTATTATAGTCGATCGCTTTCAAACGTTCGGTTAATGTATGTAATAAATCACTTCTATTCTCTTTCATCATATATCATCTTGTATAAACGTATCCCCTGATCTTCATTAGAAAAAGCAGGGAACAATAATTGTTTTCGTTTATCTATCGCCTCTTTATCTATAGGTAGGGCCATTAATTGTTCGCAAGCCCGTATCATCTCATCCGGCGTATCGGCGATATGGCATAAAGGATCTAATCCGCTACCCGCTAGCATGAGATGATTGACAATCGTATGCCTTCCGGCGAATAAGCTGTTCAAAAGCTTTAGTTTTAGGCCGGTATCTTGAAATGTGATTAGCATATGAATTTGTGCGTTGTGGATCAATGCGTCCATACGTTCCTTACTGGGATTTGCTTCTACTTTTATATGTGGGTAAGGGGCGGCTGCCTCTCGTATCAAACGGGTCGGGTTCATGCCCGCTATTATGCAGGTATGTTTTAATTGGCTGAAAACATGCTTGGTGAGAAATAACACGGCTCGCTCATTCTCGATAACGGATAACTTGCCATGATATAAAATATAATCGGATTTTCCCGGTTTGGCCGTAATCCGGTTATTCTCGTGGAAACAAGGAACGAACTCGATCCTTTGATTGGGAAATTGTTTTCGTAAATAGTCTGCGTCTGTCGTGGATACGGCGATTATCAGATTTGCGTACTGTGCTACTTTCTGATAGGCTTGGAAGCGCATGGCCTCGATCTTGAAAAAGGCATTGCGAACCAATCCTTTGCCAGACTTTGCCAAGTGGCGATAATAATCGTGCTCGATATTGCACTCCCGGAATATCTTCATCCGGTTTCTTAAACGGGGATCGTCCATATAATAGCAGGAGTGGAGGCCCTCAAATAAGATCGGGTAATCATTTTGTAAAAGATTCTCGATCAAGCGATGATCTTTACGGCTATATACATTGTAAGGGAGCCATGTTAAATTAGCGATTACCCCGGTACGGCGTTTATAATAGAAAACCTTGTCGCAAATGCTTTCTAATTCCGGTGCGTGCGGACGTTCATATTCGAAACAATGTAATATGAGTTTCACGCCGCATGCATGCAAGGCCTCCAGTTTATAATACACATCAATGACCCCTCCGTAATTGGCGGGATAAGGTATATTGAACGATACTATGTTGAGGTATTTATCCATCTGCTTAAATATCCTCAAATATACGCGCAAATTGGCTAGCTTGCTCTTTCCGGGAATAATTCGATAGCTTATCCCGATTGACGGGCGAGGTCGTATATCCTTTTTCCTGCCATTCCTCATAGTAATGTTTCAAGAAATCGTACACCTCGTCTACCCGGGTTGCGGCCAGTCCGGAATGGGTCTCCTTGATGGCTTCGGCGAGGTAAGCCTCGTCACTCTGTACGCATAAGATGGGTTTTTCTACCGCAAGCGATTCAAAGAACTTAGTTGTCATGAAGCCTTTTGGACCAGACGTGTCAAACTTATTCGTCAAGGAAAGCAGCACCGAGCTTTTGTTCAAGATGAGGGGAATATCGGATGCCGGTACATACTCATGGTAATCCATGAAAGATTGCACCCCATGTTGTTCGGCCTCTTGGCGGATGATGGAGCGGGACTCTTGATCGGTATACCATACAACTCGAAAAGTTTCGGGGATAATGACCTTGTCCTCCGTAAGACGGGCGATGGCCGCAAATAATAACTCCGGATTTCGGATCGCTAAACTTAACAACCGTCCGGTATAGGTAATGATAAACCGGGAGGTCTTGATTTGTTGCGGATAGAACAACTCGGGATCGAATCCGTTATAAATCAGTTTTACATTGGGATTATATTGTTTAAGTACCTCCACGTGCCAAGGCGATACGGTCGTGACACAATCCGCTACCTCCAA
>OIDD01001230.1_pt1 | contig 11101 bp, 9 predicted proteins | sample 1606751 | NCBI WGS metagenome assembly OIDD01 (sample SAMEA3882544, study PRJEB24775) | human gut metagenome | biome: human-associated habitat; feature: intestine environment; material: feces | place: Netherlands | collected 2009/2010
CGGCCGGGACGGGCTGCGCCCCGCCTACCCCTCGGTCGGATTACTTCAGGGTGCGGTAGTACAGCCCGCGGGTAAACTGCCCCGCCGGAGCCGCACCGGTTTGGTACATTTTCAGCACCTCGTCGCACTCGGCAGGGCTTTCGGTGGTAAAGCGCAGGGTAAGGAAATCGCAGAAATCCCACTCCGGCAGACGGTCGCACAGCAGCAGCGGCCGGGGGTTCAGAAGATGGGTGTACCGGCGGCGCTCGCATTGCAGCGGGAAATCCTCCCCCCGCCGGTCGGTAATGTGGTTGATGCCGGTGCAGTCGCCGCAGCCCGCAGCGGTCTTGCCGGGGCAGTTGCGCAGCAGCATCAGCGGCAGATGCCCATAGGCGATCACCCCAAGGGGCACCGGGCTTGCGATATTCTTTGCCGCCCCGCGCTCGCATTCAAAGGAAAGGGTAATCGCCCCGCAGCCCAGCTCCGCCGCCTGCCGTGCCGCCGGGGAATTGATAATATTCAGCCCGTAGTCGCCGATGATCTGCAGCCCGGCCTCCCGGGCCATCAGCAGGGCGCCCAGGTTGCCGCAAAGGGCATGGGTCAGCCCCTGCTCCTTCAGCCGCCGCAGCGTCCGCATTACCGTCTCCTCCTGCTGCGGCGCACAGAATACCGGCAGCTCGGCAGCCAGCCGGGGGCCGCAGGCCTCCAGCAGGTCGGGTCTCTCGGCCAGCTCCGCCAGCGGCAGGGTCAGCCGGCCTGCCGCCGCCAGGCGGCAGGCCAGCCGGGGCGCGCCCTGCCGGCCGGCTCCTCGGCGGGGGCAGGGGCCTGCGGGTAGGGCACCGTCACGCTGCGTGCCTCGGCCAGGGCGGTCAGCGCAGCCGCCCGCAGGCGATTCAGCGCCGAAAGCGGCAGCATCAGCCCCGGCGCAATATGACAGGTCAGCTTTTGCAGGGTAAAGGGCGTCCCGCCACACTTTTCCAGCGCCCGCCGGGCCAGCTCCTCGTCGGTCGGACGGTTCAGTGCCGCCTGCGGCGTCTCTCCCGCCACCTCCACCCGGTGGGTGCCGTCGGTCACGGCAAGGGTCGCCGGCTCTCCGGGCCATCGTCAGCACCATATCCGCCGGCAGACGCCCCACCTCGTTGCGGGTCAGGGCGGCCAGCCTCCCCAGCACCTCGGCGGAGGCCGCAGCGTCCTCTCTGGTGCGGGTGCCAAACATCGAAAGATCCCGCTGCCCGGTGTAGTAGCCGTCGGTAAAGCCGCTCCGGCTGAATACCGACCGCAGCGTTTCCAGGTCCGGCACCTCCCCCGCCAGCGATTGCCGGCAGGCGGTCACGGCGGCCGCCACATATTCGGGACGCTTCAGCCGCCCCTCTATCTTAAAGCTCGCCACCCCCAGCGCCTCCAGCTCCCGCAGCCGGTCGGTCAGCGTCAGGTCCTTCAGGGAAAGGGCGTATTCCCGCCCGTGGCTCGTAAAATCCAAACGGCAGGGCTGGGCGCAGCGCCCGCGGTTGCCGCTGCGTTCCCCCAGCAGGCTGCTTAAATAGCACTGCCCGGAAACGCTCATGCACAGCGCCCCGTGGACGAACACCTCGCACCGCAGGCTTGTCCCGGCGCAGATCGCCGCGATCTCCTCCTTGGAAAGCTCCCGTGCCAGTACCACCTGCGTAAAGCCCATTTCCTCCAGCAGCCGGGCGCCCGCTGTGTTGTGGACGCTCATCTGGGTGCTGCCCAGCAACGGCAGGGTGGGGTACCGCTGCCGTATGATTCTAGCCAGTCCCAAGTCCTGCACCAGTACGCCGTCCACCCCGGCCCCCGCCACGGCGTCCAGCGTTTTTATCCACTCCGGCAGCTCCCGGTCGGTCACCAGCGTATTCAGCGTGATATAGACCCGCACCCCGCGGGCATGGCACCAGCCCACCGTCTGCGGCAGGCTGTTCTCGTTAAAGTTCTCGGCGCCCGCGCGGGCATTAAAGCTTTGCAGGCCCATATATACGGCGTCGGCGCCGCACAGGACGGCAGCACGCAGCTGTGCCTCGCCCCCGGCCGGCGCCAGTATTTCAGCGTGTTTTTCCATTTCGCTCAAAATTCCTCGTCATTCTCGTCATAGTCCCGGAAGTCCATCTGTCCGGCACGGCGGTAGTCGTCGCCGGGGGCACGCACGGCGCTGCTTTCCCGCAGGTAGTTGGTCAGCTGCTGGCGCAGGTTGGCGGCGGCCTCCTCGCTTTTGGCCAGCTGATCCATCAGGTTCATGGTCAGCAGGGCAAAGGTATCAAAGGCGGAAAGATTGGGGCACCCCTCCCGGATCTCATCGATCTGCCCGTTGAGGCGCTCCTGCAGCATTTTTACCCAGGCGGGATCACGGTCGGTATTGATATAATACTGGTGTTCCATAATATTGATCTTATAACGGCTCATAATATACCTCCTGCAGCAGATTTCTACCCTCATTATACCGCAAAAAGCGGGGTCTGCAAAGAGCTTTTGCGCAGGAAACGGAATTGATGAAAAAATAACGAACATTTGAGGCGAACAGTTGAAAACCGCGGGGGAAGCGGCTATAATAGCAGAGGAAGAACCGTTTAATATCACAAAAAGGAGAACTTCGATATGACCGCACAAGAGATCCGCCAGGCGATGGAAAACAAGCTGGAATACCTGATGGAGGTAAAGCCCCAGCTGGCCACCGATGACCAGCTCTACAAGGCCGCCGCACTGGTGCTGCGTGATATCATGGTGGAAAAGCGCCGCGCCCACCGGCAAAAGACCACCGAGGAAAAGAAAAAGCGCGTCCATTATCTTTCCATGGAATTTCTGATGGGCAAGAGCCTCAAAAACAGTCTTTATAATCTGGGGCTGGTGCAGCCCTTCACCGAGGCGCTTTCCGCCTTCGGCGCCACCCCGGAGCGCCTGTATGCCTGCGAGCCGGACCCCGGTCTCGGCAACGGCGGTCTGGGCAGGCTCGCCGCCTGCTATCTGGACGGCATGGCCACCGACGGCTACTACGGCACCGGCTATTCCATCCTCTATGAATACGGCATCTTTAAGCAGAAGCTGGTGAACGGCGCCCAGACCGAGCTGCCCGATTACTGGCTGCCCGGCGGCGAGGTATGGCTGCGCGCCAACGAGGAGCACGCCGTCCAGGTCAAATTCGGCGGCCGGCTGGAGGAGCATTGGGATCAGGGCCACCTGATGCAGCAGTACATCGACTACGAAACGGTGCTGGCGGTGCCCTACAATATGTATGTTTCCGGCTACGATACCGATGCAGTCAGCGTTCTGCGGCTGTGGAAGGCGCAAAGCCCCGGCATCGATATGGAGTGCTTCAATAACGGCGACTATCTGGGCGCCTTCCGTAAAACCGCCCGTGCCGAGACCATCAGCAAGATCCTCTACCCCAACGATAACCACCAGGAGGGCAAGCAGCTGCGGCTGCGGCAGCAGTATTTCCTTGTCTGCGCCTCCCTGGCGGAGATCACCCGCACCCACATGGAGCGCTACGGCACCATGGATAACTTTTCCGAGCTCAATGCCATCCAGCTCAATGATACCCACCCCACCCTTGCCATCCCGGAGCTGATGCGCATCCTGATGGACGACTGCGGCTACAGCTGGGAAAAAAGCTGGGAGATCACCGAGCAGACCTTTGCCTACACCAACCACACCGTCATGGCGGAGGCGCTGGAAAAGTGGGATATCCCGCTGTTCCGGGAGCTGCTGCCCGAGTTCCGGATGCCGCCCGACCTGCTGGCCCGCACCGAGCAGCGCAGTCTCATCTTTTTTGCACCGGCAGGCATTCCCTTTGCCCTCTGCCTGCTGCTGACGCTGGTCTCGGCCACAGTGCTGCCCCAGCTGACCGTGACCCTGCTCATCCCCACATTCTTCTTTGGGGCACTGCTGGCCGGGGCCGCGGCTGGCTACCGGCGGGAGGGCCTCTGGCTGTGGGAGGGCCGCATAACCCTGCGGCGGCAGCGGGGGCTCTACCTCCACTGCATCTGTGTGTTTCACCCGGATGTCTGCCTGACCGCAGCACAAAGCCCCTGGGCTGCCAGTGTGGGCCGCGCCAACCTGACCCTGACCTTTCCCGGCTGGGTAAAGCTCAAGGTGAGGAGCGTGCCGCTGCGGGATGCGGAGAAATTTTTCAGATTTATGGAAACGAATTAAACCTCTCAGCCGCCGATCGGCGATAGCCCCCTGATATGGGGGCCCTTGGCATAAAGATAACGTTATTGTTTTTAGGGGAAGTAAAATTGTTATGATTCATACAGTATTATTTGATTTGGACGGCACTTTGCTGAACACCATCGACGACCTGGCTGATGCAGGCAACTGGGCGTGCGCACAGCACGGGTGGCCGGAGTTTACGGTGGAGCAGTTCAAGCACATGGTGGGCAACGGCATCCCGAAGCTCGTGGAGCGGTTTTCGCCCGCCGATGCCCGCACACCGGAGCAGCTGGCCGCTACGCTGGCGGAGTTTACCGCCCGGTACGATGCCCACAAGGAGGACAAGACCGCGCCTTACCCGGGCATTGCTGCCCTCATTGACGCGCTGAACACCGCGGGCGTGCAGTGCGCGGTGTTCTCCAACAAGGCTGACCCGCTGTGCGGCAAGATCATCGAGCATTATTTCGGGGCAGGTCGGTTTGTTCTGGTGCGGGGCAGCCGCCCGGGCGTGCCCACCAAGCCCGACCCCACCGGTGTTTACAGCCTGATGCAGGACCTGCACGCAGACCCTGCCAGCACCCTGTTTGTGGGCGACAGCGATGTAGATATCCTGACCGGGCACAATGCCGGTCTGCCTGCCATGGGAGCGCTGTGGGGCTTCCGGGGCCGCGCAGAGCTGACTGCTGCCGGAGCCGATGCACTGGCCGGCGTGCCTGAGGATATTTTAGAATACGTTAGAACACATTAAAGGAACGACCCTCTCCGGTGCTGTGAAGCACGGACGGAGAGGGTCGATTTTTATTTGCAGACTGTTCACAGGATGTTTCTTGCATAAACTCCCCTGTTTTTCTATAATATAGTTCCTATTTGAAACAATTGAGAAACGGAGGACTTGCCCATGGCAGCTGAAAAGAAAACTTCCCCCAACGTAGAGAGCCGCCTGCGCCACAACATCCTGAAAATGCCCCAGGAGGTGTATGCCGCCAGCGGCATCGTCATCAACGGGCGGCGGCTGAAAAGCTTTGTATTCACCACCGACCTTGCCATCATCCGCAACTGCGACGCGGACGCGGTGTTCGCGGTCTATCCTTTCACGCCCCAGCAGGCCATCAGCGATGCCATCATCAAGGCATCCTACATCCCGGTGTTCTGCGGTGTGGGCGGCGGCACCACCCATGGCGTGCGCACCCTGAACCTTGCCCGCGACGTGGAGAGCCAGGGTGCCATGGGCGTGGTGCTCAATTCCCCCATCTCTGACCTGAACCTGCTGGCGGTCTCGCGGGTGGTGGACATCCCGGTCATCATCACAGTGACAAAAGAGGGCACCAACATCCAGAGCCGCATTGATTCCGGGGCATCCATCCTGAATGTGGCCTGCAGCACCGACACGCCCCGGGTGGTGGCAAAGATCCGGGAGCAGTTCCCGGATGTGCCCATCATCGCCAGCGGCGGCAAGACCGGCGAGAGCATTTCCGCCACCATTGCGGCGGGTGCCAACGCCATTACCTACACGCCGCCCTCTCCGGCTGTGCTGTTCAAGGAAATGATGGAGAAATATCGGGAATGATTTGCGCAAGACGCTGTAACTTTTTTCTGTTACAGCGTCTTTTTTACGCCATGAAAGGAGATATTTCAGAAATTTTTGAATTTTTGCGAAATAATTGTTGACAAATCGCGGTCGATTGGATATAATAATAAAGCACTGTTCAAGTGCACAAAATAAATATGGCGGTATAGCTCAGTTGGCTAGAGCATTCGGTTCATACCCGAAGTGTCACCGGTTCAAATCCAGTTACCGCTACCACGTTACAGAGTTTCGCTAAGATAAGGGGGACGGTCGTCCGCAGTAGTGGACGATGAAAGTCGGAGGTTTTAGCGAAGCTCTGTATTTCTAAGGCCCGTTGGTCAAGCGGTTAAGACACGGCCCTTTCACGGCTGTAACATGGGTTCGATTCCCGTACGGGTCACCAAAAAGCTTCTGATTGAAAAATCAGGAGCTTTTTTCTTTTTGTTTTTTCTACACAACAAACCCCCGCCGCATCCATGCAGGAAGCGGCGGGGGTTTCAACATTTTATGAGTGCTTTGTGGAAAAGCTCAGGCTCAGCCCTTCTTGTGGGTAGGGACCATAACTTCCAGGCCGCCCATGTAGGGCTGCAGCACCTTGGGGATGGTCACGGAGCCATCGGCCTGCAGATGGTTCTCCAGGAAGGCGATCAGCATACGCGGAGGTGCCACGCAGGTGTTGTTCAGGGTGTGGGCCAGATAGGTCTTGCCGTCCTTGCCCTTGACGCGGATGTGCAGGCGGCGTGCCTGTGCATCGCCCAGGTTGGAGCAGGAGCAGACCTCAAAGTACTTCTGCTGGCGGGGGCTCCAGGCCTCGATATCGCAGCTCTTGACCTTCAGGTCAGCCAGATCGCCGGAGCAGCAGTTCAGCTGGCGCACGGGGATCTCCATGCTGCGGAACAGCTCCACGGAGTTCTTCCAGAGCTTCTCGTACCAGTCGGCGCTCTCCTCGGGGCGGCAGACCACGATCATCTCCTGCTTCTCGAACTGGTGGATGCGGTAGATGCCGCGCTCCTCAATGCCGTGTGCGCCCTTCTCCTTGCGGAAGCAGGGGCTGTAGGAGGTCAGGGTCAGGGGCAGAGTGGCCTCGTCCAGGGTCTGGTCGATGAAGCGGCCGATCATGGTGTGCTCACTGGTACCGATCAGGTACAGATCCTCGCCCTCGATCTTGTACATCATGGCATCCATCTCGGGGAAGGACATCACGCCCTGCACCACGTTGCCGTGCATCATAAAGGGAGGAATGACATAGGTGAAGCCCTTGTCGATCATAAAGTCGCGGGCGTAGGCCAGCACAGCCTCATGCAGGCGGGCAATGTTGCCCAGCAGGTAGTAGAAGCCATTGCCGGCAACGCGGCCAGCAGCGTCCATATCAATGCCGTCAAAGCTCTCCATGATCTCGGTGTGGTACGGGATGGGGAAATCGGGCACCACAGGCTCGCCAAAGCGCTGAGCCTCCACGTTGTAGGTGTCATCGGGGCCGATGGGCACACTGGGGTCGATCATCTGAGGGATGGTGTACATGATCTCCTGGATGCGGTCAGCCAGCTTGGCTTCCTCGGCTTCCAGCTCTGCCATCTTGTCTGCGTCGGCCTTGACGGCGGCGTTGTTGGCATCGATCTGTGCCTGCAGCTGGGCCTTCTGGGCCTCGTCGGTGCACTTCTTCAGCTGACCGAACAGGGGGCCGTTGGCCTTGCTCAGCTTGTTGCGGGCAGCCTTCAGGCTCTCAACCTCCTTCAGGCACTCGCGGTACTTTGCGTCCTTCTCGATGACTTCATCCACCAGAGGGAGCTTGGCATCCTGGAACTTCTTCTTGATGTTTTCCTTGACAGCATCCGGGTTGTCACGGACAAATTTGATATCAAGCATGATTTACTCTCCTTACTCTATTTCGGTTCGCACGGGCAGGTAAGCCCTTTCCCATGCCGTTCAAAGGCGGCGTGCCGCCTTGGATCGCTATGTTTTTCTTCTCGGTCAGGCTTGCCTTCGTACAACCTCTCAGTCGGGCTGGCGGCGTATACGAAAAGCTTCCATCGGCTGCCAGGGCCTCTCCTACTGGGCAACAACAATGACGGAGAGGTTTAATCCTCAACCTGATATTGCCCTAATAAGTTTGCAAAAGCCTTCAGCTGTTCATCCGAGTAGAAGTGGACGGTCAGCTTTCCCTTGCCGTCGTGGTAGGCCACATTGACCTCACTGCCCAGTGCCTGCTTCAGGCTCTCCTCCACCTCCACAGGCAGGGTGCCGCGCGGGGCGGGCTCCACAGGCTCTTTTGGGGGCTTGGCCAGCTTCTTGCACAGGGCCTCTGCCTGCCGGACATTCAGCTCATGGTCGGCAATGATCTGTGCCGCCTGCTCCTGCAGCTCCGGGGTGGGCAGGCCCAGCACCACCTTTGCGTGGCCTGTGGTGAGAAAACCGCTCTTCAGCAGCTCCAGCACCGTTTCGGGCAGGTTGAGCAGACGCAGGCTGTTGGCCAGCGCACTGCGGCTCTTGCCCAGTTTGCGGGCGGCCTGCTCCTGGGTCAGGTCACAGCGGGTCATCAGCTCCCGGATGCCCAGTGCTTCTTCCACCGGGTCCAGATCCTCGCGCTGAAGGTTTTCCACCAGCGCCAGCTCCATGGCCTGCTCATCTGTAACATCCTTCACGACGACAGGTGCCTCGGTCAGGCCCGCCATCCGGCAGGCACGCCAACGGCGCTCACCGGCCACGATGAGATAGCGGTCTACCCCGTGGGGCCGCACCGCGATGGGCTGCAGCAAACCGTGCTCTGAGATGCTGGCCGCCAGCTCTGCCAGCGTTTCCTCATCAAAGGTCTTGCGGGGCTGGGCCGGGTCCGGCTCGATCTCCCGCAGGGGCAGTGTCTCGATCCGGTTATCGGACTCAAAGCTGGGGGCTGTGTCCTCAAACAGACTTTCCAGGCCCCGGCCCAGTCCTCCTCTTTTTTTTGCCATAGGTTACGCTTCCCCCTGCTTCACTTGTTCCAGTGCGCTTTTCTGCTCGGCGGGGGCACTGTTCCCTTTTGTGCGGCGGCGTGCCGGTTCATGCGGGCGGTTGTTCTTTACGAACTCAATGGCGAGATCCATATAGGCCTCGCTGCCCTTGCCCTTGGGCTCATAGAAATTGATGGGCTGGCCGTAGCTGGGCGCTTCCGAGATGCGGATGGTGCGCGGGATGGTGGTCTTGTAGACCTTGGTGCCAAAATACTTTTTGACCTGTTCCACCACCTGCAGCGTCAGGTTGAACCGCCCGGAGAACATGGTGAACACCACGCCCTCGATGTCCAGATAGGGGTTGTACTTCTTGCGGATGGTCTTGAGGGTGCTGATGAGCTCCGACAGGCCCTCCAGTGCGTAATACTCACACTGGATGGGGATAAGCACGCTGTCGCAGGCGCACAGACCGTTCAGGGTGAGCAGATCCAGGCTGGGCGGGCAGTCCACAAAGATGAAGTCGTAGTCCTTCTGCACCGAGGCCAGCGCCTTGCGCAGGCGGCTTTCGCGGCCCGGCAGATCGATCATTTCCAGACCCGCACCCGCAAGCCGGGTGTTGGAGCCGATCACATCGGTGCGGAACTCGGTCTTGCGGATGGCATCCTTTGCCTCCGCCTCACCGATCAGCAGCTCATAAGTACCCACATCGACACTCCGCTTGGGAATGCCGTAACCGGTGGTGGTATTGCCCTGCGGGTCCAGATCGACGATGAGCGTCTTTTTGCCCAGAGCCGCAACGCAGGACGAAAGGTTCACGGCCGTGGTGGTCTTACCCACGCCGCCTTTTTGGTTTGCAATTGCAACGATTTTAGCCACGCTCTTTGTTTCCTCCCGGGAAAATTATTTGTTCCACGTGGAACATTCGAGGCCGGGCCTCGCTGTTTTCCCACCAGCAAAGCCCCTTTAAAGACTAGTATAGCACATCAGCGCGGCTTTTTGAACCTGTTTCCTGATTATTTTGCGTAAAAACCCTGTGGAATTGCATTTTTTGTGAAAATTGCGATGCGTTTTATCTTTGCGCGGCTGCGGTTGGAATGCGCACCGTGTATTCGATATAGCCGTCCCGCTCTTCCCTGTGGGCCGTGGCAGGCACACCGTTGTCCGTCATCAGCCGGATGGCATGGTCGATGGTGTTGACAAAGATGCGCACATCCTTGACCATGGAGATGCGGTGTCTGCCCGGGGCGGCGGCATTGAGCACCTGCTCAATGTACAGGTCGGTCTGCCGGGCATTCATCCGCCGCTTGGCAATGGTGATAAGGGCTTCGCTCCTCCGGTTCTCGGGCAGGCGCAGGACAGCCCGGGCGTGGCGCTCGGTCAGGCCATTGTCCAGCACGAACTGCCTTTGGTCGGTGGTCAGCTGCAGCAGCCGCAGCTTGTTGGCAAGGGTGGGCTGTGCCATGCCCAGCCGCTTGGCCGCCTCGGCCTGGGTGCAGTCCCAAAGGGCGATCACATCCCGCAGCCCTTGTGCCTGCTCAAAGGGATTCAGGTCTTCCCTCTGGATGTTTTCCAGCAGCCCCAGCGCCGCAGTCCGCTGGTCGCCGCAGTCACAGAGGATGGCCGGAATGGTCTCCATCCTGGCCAGCTTGCAGGCGCGGAGCCGCCGCTCCCCTGCCACCAGCTCATAACCACCCTCGACCTTCCGCACCGAGATGGGCTGCAGCAGGCCGTTTTCCCGGATGCTCTGGGCCAGCCCCGCCAGCTCCTTTTCATCAAAAACTGTCCGAGCCTGAAACGGCGAGGGACGGATGCTTTCCACAGGCAGGGTGTAGATCTTTCCGGCAGATTTCTTCCATTCAAACATGATTCTTTCCCCTTTCGCTGAAATGTGACACAGTTTTCCACTGTTTCCCGGGAAACGGTGGAAAACTCACTCATTGCAGTTCCAGTGTACCAGAAATCAAAAAGCCCTGCCAGAAGAATCGTTCGGCAGGGCTTGGCATTTATCTTGCGGTTTTGCGTTATTTCAGCGGAGACTTTGCGATCTTTCCACCGTTTCTGGGGTAGGCTGTCGGAGTTTGCGAAATCTTTTTGCAGAGGATGAGGGTGCGGGTATCGCCGCCCGGCAGATGCAGGGTGCGGGTCTCCTTGTACTCTCCACCCAGCTTCCGGATGGCACTGCGGGCTGCAGCCAGCTCCTCCTCGCCGGAAGCGCCTTTCATGGCAAGGAAGCTGCCACCCACCTTGACCAGCGGTAAGCAGTACTCGGCCAGCATGGGCAGAGCCGCCACCGCACGGGCAGAGGCCAGATCAAACTGCTCCCGCCATGCTTTGCGGGCGGCTTCCTCGGCGCGCTCCTTGGCAAACTCCACCCCGGTCAGGCCCAGCTGAGCGCAGGCATACTTCAAGAACTCCACCCGCTTGCCGGTGGGCTCCATCAGGGTCAGCTCCAACTCGGGCTTGTAGA
>OIDD01001233.1_pt1 | contig 11075 bp, 14 predicted proteins | sample 1606751 | NCBI WGS metagenome assembly OIDD01 (sample SAMEA3882544, study PRJEB24775) | human gut metagenome | biome: human-associated habitat; feature: intestine environment; material: feces | place: Netherlands | collected 2009/2010
AAGCCCACGCCGTATAAGCATACAGCATGAACATTGCGCTATACATCTTGTCTTTTTTGAAAAGTGCCAGTTTTCCGTGTCAAGACGTTCAGCGAACGTACAATATGTATATCAACCCCGTCTGTTTCCAAGCCGGGCATGAATCTTCTATGTCACGACAGCGACCGTGCCCGAAAGCACCGCCTTCTGTCTTCGTGCGAACAAAGATACGGAAACTTCCCGAATAACAAAACAATAGCCCCGCCTAATCTCACGATCCGGCAGGGCTTCATCCACTAAAAGCACCGTCAGAAAAATGTCATTCTCACGGGAACAGCCCCCTTTTCCTGCGCCTTTCCTCTTTCCGGGCTTCCTTCTCCTTGCGTTTCGCAGCCCGTTCCTCCACGTCGGCGAAACGGGTGCGGATGAACTCGTGCACGTCCTTCGTGCGGTAGAACACCTTGCCGCTGATGGTGAAGTACGGCAGCACCCCGATGGCACGGTAGCGTTGCAGCGTGCGGATGCCCACCTTCAGCAGCAGGCACAGGTCTTGGTTGTCCAGCACCTCCTCGCCGTCGAGCGTGTTGTTCTTCTTCAGCACCCTTTCCAGCAATTTCTCCGTCCGGTCGAAGCGTTCCATGATGCGCTCCATCCAGCCCTCAAACTCTTCCCTGTCCGTGTACATAGCAGTCGCCCTCCTTTTCGATGATTTCCTTTTCCCGCATATAGCGGATGTAGCCTTTCGCTGTCCGTTCCTTCACTTCCAGCATCTCCTGTATCAGCTCGCACAGTTCGATGTAGCCGTACTTCTCCTGCCGGGCGAACGCCTCCCGTGCCATCTCCGCCAGCTCCTTCTCCTTGCGCTTCTCTTTCTCCGCCCTCGGCTTCTCGCCCACATAGACGGGCATCCCGGCTTGCTTGTCCCATCTGAACTGCATCAGCGGAATATCCAGCGGGCTGCCGTCCCTGACCTTCAACGCCTTCACCACCGACACCTCCGGGTTCTCGTCCTTCTCGATGGAGAGGATGGCGGCGGACTTGCGTTGCAACTCGCTGCCGAGGTGTCCCCGCAGCTTCAGTCCGTTCGGCACGAAATGCACCACGGCGGCGATGCACGTGCGGTAGATTCCCGCCAGCCGGTAGATCTCGTCAATCAGCGCCACGCTCTCCGCCTCGTCGTTGGCGCAGCGGATCAGGTCTGCCACCCCGTCGATGACGACCAGATGGATGCCCCCGTGCAGGTAGTGGTACCGGTCCATGCTCTGCACGATGGCGGTCAGCCGCTCGCTTCTCGACATCCCCGTCAGGCAATATACATGCAGGTACTCCGGCATCCGCTCACGCCCGGCACGGCGCAGCAGCCGCCCCGTGTTCTTGTGGAGCTGTTGCTCGCTCTGTTCCGTGTCGTATAGCAGCACCGCACGCCCCTTGCGGTTCGGCTCCACCCGCACCCCCAAGAGATCGGCGTCCGTCTCCCGTTCCATGATCGCCCCGGCAACCAGTGCGGCGGTGTAGTTGCTCTTGCCCGTCCCTTCGCCGCCCGTGATACAGAGGATGTTCTCTTCCGAGCCTAACGGCACGTCCCCGGCAGTAACGATGGCGACAGACTGTTCGGGCGGGTGGTCATAGTCGATCTCGCACGATTTCAGCATCGCCAGCGTGTCCCCGTACAGCGTGTCGAGCAGCTTCAGGAACAGCCCCATCAGCTCCTCCCTCGTGTGCCCGGCTTTGAAGTAGTCCGTCACGTCCTTCTCCGCCTTTGTCCCCGGCAGCGGCAGCACCAGCCGTTTCACCCCGTACTCCGCCAGTTGCGCACGGTGCTTCTCCGAGCATTCCAGCCCCGTCTTGTCCGTGTCGTACAGCAGCACGATGTGCTTGAAGCGATAGACCAGCTTGCGCACGGTCTTCGCCGGGATAACCGAGGTCTCCGAGTTGAAGCAGATGGCGTGGAAGCCGTGCGCCGCCAGCGTCAGCACGTCCTTCTCGCCGCCCGTGAGGAAGAGCAGGTCGCCCTTCGAGGGCAGTTGCTCCAGCCCGAAGCAGTAGTTGTCGCCCGTGTGCCCGCCATAGACGAAGCGTACCTCCGACATCGGGCGATAGACCTTCACGCCCCATTTCCCCCTGTACCCGAACATCGGTTCCGCCGGGGTGGAACTGAAGCCGAACGCCTTGCCCTCCCTCGTCTCGCCCCGGTACTCGGCGAGCGATACCGTCCCGTAGCGGCGCAGCACCTCCACGGTGATGCCCGATGCGCTCCAGTAGGCAAGCTCCGCATCCGTAAACGGCTTTTCCGTCGTCCGGTAGGGCTTCGGTTCGGGACGGTCGGCGGACGCTGCCGCCTCTTCCGTGTCCGTTTCGGCTTCCCCGGCACCGCCGCCCCTTGCGCCCGGCACGAGCCGCAATCTCCGGCAGCCCCCGGTTCCCACCGTCCCGTCGGTCGGGCTGTCCCCGTCCAGTCCGAGGCACAGCTCCCGGTCGATGGTGTGCAGCACCTCCACGAAGTCGGCGGCGTTCCGGCAGTCCAGCCCTTTCAGCTTCGCCACGAGGAAGAAACAGTCGCCCGAATAGTCCCCGTTGCCGAAGTCCTTCATCCGGTACGTACCGCTCCGGCGGTCGTAATACACGTTGCACGAAGCCTTGCTGTCGGCGTACAACGGGTTCAGGAAGTTCCTGCCCACCCGCCACTTCACGGGCAGGTAGTGGCGGAACACGTCCAGCCCGTTACTGGTTCTTGCCAGCACTTCTTCCTTTCTTACCATAGCTTCCGTTTTTTCGGTTATGCAGGGGATGTTCCGCTATCATCCGGTCGATCTTGGCGGCGGGCGTCTCCACCATCCACCGCTCACGCAGGCTCCCGACAGCCTGCCGGGGATAGCGTATCTGCCGCCCGATCATCGAATAAGGAATGATATGCTTCTGGCGGTAGCGTTGCAGGGTGCGGTGGCTGATGTCCAGCGCCTCGCACACCTCCTTGTGCGTCATCCACTTCGGGTCGGCTTTCCGTCCCTTGGTCGCAGGGCTTTCCGCTTCCTCTTTCCGTTTGCGCTCCGTTTCCTCCCGGTTCCGGGATTCCTCCACGTAGGCGGTTATCTTCTCGATCTTCTCCACGAGCAGGCGGTAGGCGTTGCTATCGATGGTCATTATTTCCATTGTCGTACTCATTTTTAGGTTTCTGCCGCAAATGTCGCCCGATTCGCCGGTTTTTCCTGCCACTATACCGGCACCTTGGCAAAGATTTTTTTTCGGGGCGCATTTTCGCCCTTCCTGCCGTTCCGGGCGGTAAAAAGGACCGAAACAGGGTAAAAAAGAGCGTCCGGAAGGCTCTTTCCAGCCCTTCGGACGCTCCCTTCCCGTGTCCTGCCGTCTTTGCCGCCCCGTTGCCAACTTGCTACCGACTATCCATGTCCCGCATCTTTTTCAGCAGCCTCTCCTTCATCTCGTCCAAGAACGCCGTCGGGTTCTGTTGCCCCCGCAGTCTGCCGAAAGCGTGGTACACGTTGCCCAGATCCACGTGGAAATGCTTCTCGAACAGCGCAGCCAGCTCGCCGATCTCGGCGTTGCCCTCGTCCACGCTTCCCGTCACGTGTATGCCATAGACGAGCAGTATGGCGGCAACCTTCGTGTTCGTCCAGCGGTGTTCCTTCTCCGGCACGGCTTCCGTCTCCGTCCCCTGCGCCGCACGCTCCATCCGGCGGCTCAGGTGTACCAGCAGCATCTCCACCGAGATCAGCCGTGCCGCCAGTATGTCGTAGCCCGTGGAGAACTCCGCTTCCTCGTCCAGCACGAAGCTGCCGCTTTCGGGGCTTAGCTCGCCCTTCGCCCGCAGGAAATAGTAGCTGTCCCGGTATGTCGCCCCGCTGTGGTAATACTGGTAAAAGGGCAGGTAGCGTTCCATCATCCGCTCGGCACGCTCCATCGCCTTGCGGTAGTACGGTTCGGCGACACGCAGGCAGGCGGGGCAGCCGCTCTCTATCTGGTACACCCGGTAATAGTACAGCAGCCTGCCCGTCAGGGCGGGCTTGTAATACTTGAAGTAGAGGATCTCCTTCGCGTCCCCGGCGAACGGATGGGCGAGGGCGTACTCCTTCAGTTCCCGGTTCTTGCCTTTGAGGTACGAGACCATCTCACGGCAGACGCCTATCACCTCCTTGCCGTCCATGCCGGGGGCTGTGGTCGCCATGCGCTGATCCACCTCCTTCAGTAGCCCGTTAAAATATTCTTCCATATAAATCTTGTTTCATGTTGTTTATAAGGACGCAAAGTTAGCGGACGGCAGGGAAACGGACGTTCTGAATCTTCACCGGCGGATTCGGATTGTCCGCCAATCGGCTCCGGACGGTCGGTTTTTCACGGCAGGGCTGGAAAAGGGAGGCTAAACTGTACGGGCGCACCGGGCGATTTCACGGATTTCGGCAGGAGTAGCCTTCAGGTGCTTCTTGCAGAAGTCCCACAGGTAGCTCGGAGTGGCGAAGCCGCACACGTCGGCAATCTCTTGAAGGGGCATGTCCGTGTCCGCCAGCAGGGAGGTCACGTGCGCCTTCCGCTGTTCCGTCAGCCAGCGGTGCGGAGTGGTGTTCAGCTCCTCCTTGAAACGCCGTCCCAGCGTATTGACCGACATGGCGCATTCCCGTGCCAGTTCCTCCACGTTCTTCACCTTGGGCAGAGCCAGTGCGATTTCTTCTCGGAACGAGCAGCCCCGCAGGTGCGGCAGGTACTTTTCCACCTCCTGCAAGTCCGCCTTGCCGAACATCGGCGGTATGCCCTTGCGGTACTCGGACGCCCGTTCACGGCGGAAGCGGAACAGCAGTCCCGCCAGACGGTTGCAGAGCACGTTCAGGTGCGGGTATTCGTCGTAGGCGTTGATGCTTGCCTGCATCCGGCAGAGGAACAGGAATCCTCCGCAGTCCCTTTCCCGGAAATACGCCTCCGCCGTTTCCAGCAGGAAGTCTGACGAGCTTCCGTGGCGGTGATAGGCGACCAGTATCAGCAGCCCGGCTTCCTCCTTCACCCGGTACGAAAGTACGGGGCGGTGTTTCCGCAGCAGCTCCACCAGCCGCACCATCCGTCCGTTCTCCCGTGCGAGCCGTTCCGCCGCAATCCATGTCACCGGACGCTCCGCATCCGTTTGCGGCAATACCTTGCGTACCTTTTCCATCCATTCCCGCCATCCCTCCCGGACGGCTTCATTCATTAGAATTAGTGTAAGATTCTGTTTCATTTTATTTCAACACGATATTAAATAATACAAATCTTACACGAAATTACAAATTGTTTGCAATAGATGTCCTGCCGACACCCCGTATCGGTCACGATATTTCCTTGAATTACAGATTCGGATTTTGCTCCATAGGTCCGGATATTCAATCGTGAAAAACAGAAAGGCTGTACCGGTTCCACCCGCAGAACGGCATGACAGTAAGCAGGGGGAGCCGGAAGAAGGTCATTCGCCGGTTGGTGAGTGCGTCTTTTCAACGGGATATTTACCGTCCCGTATCTCCTGCAACCTTTCGATCAGTGGTTGCTCCTTGGAATGGTTCTTTTGTTCGGCTATAATGAAGAACGATGCAAAACTGCCGATAATATACAGCCGGAACAGGCATTGACCGAGCAGTTTCCGGTATTTGCCATTGTCTCGTACTTCGCCTGCATCGCTTTCAGCTTCGCAGGACGGTAATACAGCTTTCCGCTTGCTTATCCCGTTACGGAGAACAGCAACAGGGCGCATCCCGCTGCGGCGGCAACGATCAGCCCCAGCCAGAAACGGTAACTCCTTTCCCCCAGCGTACCCAGCCAGAAATTCCCTTCCCAACTTCCCGGACGGGAGTACGTCCACCGCCATCCGCAGACAATCCCCACAAGCCACAGCAGCAGGATTCCCGCCACGATCAGGTAGCCGTACCTTGGATGCGCCTGCAACCACTCCGGCAGACCCTCCATAAACTCGCTTATCTTATCGAACCATTCCATAGCAATAACAGAAAAAGCCTAATTCATACCTTACGGACGAACCGTTATACATCAAAGCAAAAATAGTGAAAAGTCCAATCACTCAAAAAGTTTCACCGCAAAATTCTTTTCCGTTTGGAAGAAATACGTTTTATTTGCACCTATATAGCCGCAAACGTATGAAGAAAGCCTCCCCACATAAAAGAACCAGTCGGCCGAAGCTCCCCGGATTCTTCGACCACTTCTTTTATTGGACGTGGCGCAGTTGTCGGCACGGCTTCCCTGACCGTAGTTTTGCGGTCATCAGCGTGGTTCAGTTCGCCTGCCTTCTGTTTCCGGTCGCCGTTGTTTTACAGTTCTTGGACACTCCAGCTGTCCGCTTTCTTTACGAGACAGACAACCGCCTTACGCTTTTCCCGCTGATACTGACGTTCCCCGTACTGCTTTGGAGGAATATGCGCATCTATACCGAGGAGCATTACCGCATGATACACGACTTTTACGGGGCGTTTCATGTATCGGTGCGGCAACGCTATCGCCTCCGTTTCCTTGTCTGCACGGTGTTTGCAGTCCTTGCCATCCTGCTTGAAATATGGCTGTTCACCCTTTATCATGACCGCTGCACGGCCATATCCTCCGGCAACAGCCATCCCGCAAGCCTCTATGTCCCGTACCGGTATGACAACGGCAACGACCCCGTACAGGAAGGCGTTTACCGCATCGTCGATGAAAAAGGGCGTATCGGATATGCGGACGAGCATGGCAATACCCTCATAGAGCCACGCTTCGCTTTTGGCTTTCCTTTCGAGAACGGGAAGGCGAAAGTAACCGACACGGGAGAACAGAAAGAAGTTCCCGGTTCGGATGGGGAATACCACTATTGGGAAAGCGATGATTGGTATTACATCGACCGCAAAGGGCAAAGGATTGAATAAAAGCCCCAAGACTGCCCTAAGCCCGACATTCCAGCCCCCACCTGCCAAACCCTCGCAGGGCAAACACAAAGCCGCCAAGCCCTATCGGAACGCCCCGTTCATCCCACCTTTCCCCCGAAACAAACATCAAAATTCAAAACCTATTCATTTACAACAACTTAAAAGGTTTTCGGTGCAAGCCGCAAAACAGCCCTGTGTGGCTGGTGCAAGGTGCAGCTATATATATAAATATAGCTGCACCTTGCACCACAGAAATACACGCTGAAAATCAACACTTTACACTTCGGGTAAAACTACGGGTGCAACCTCGTTTCTTGCACCGCCTCCTGCTTTTATGCCTTTCCTGTAATCCGGTGATCCCGAAAAATAAAAAATCCCCCGAAACATTTCCCTTTTTCGGTCAAAATCCGTATATTTGCATCAGTTCCAAGAGCAAAGCGAAGCAATGCAGCGAAACCCGCACAGCTACCAAATCGCTACCGGCTACCGAACTTTCTACTCTTTAAGTCTTATCTACCAACCGATTACAAAAAACGATTGTTTTTTTTATAAAAACTACCAGTAATGGGGGGCTGGAAAACAATCCTCCTTTTGAAGATATTTCTCTTCTTTTATGTACATATCCGCGTATGCTTTGCGGAACAAATGTTTTTTTCTATTATTAATATTCATCATTTCCTTTTTTGCCAAACGCATCTTACTATCAGGTCTGTCCTTTTTTCTATAGTTGTGTCCCTGGCATAAGACTGTCCTGCCGGGTTACGGGTATGGAAGTGTTCCTCTTCCCCTTTGTCTGGCGGTTGCATCTCAAAGGTTCATCCCGGGCAAGGCAGCCGGTAACACAAGCAGGGCGGTCCGTCGGAGTCCACGTAATAATTTCACATTTTCTGTGTTTCTTTCTGTAAGGCTTCCTTCAGCGTCTGCTTGTCCAGTGTTTTCTGTTTCGACATGAGCAGCTGCAGGGCGCAGCGGCGCACCACGTTGGTTATGGAAGGAAAGGTAAAAATAATAAAAGAATTGATTCGCTTCAATAAAAATCCAGTTTTTTTCATATCGGACATTATACCTTTGTTGTTTCGGGTATATTAAAAGGCGTGCCATAAGAAACTTTACAAAAGTATTAGGACACAAAATCAATCTTTTCTATGCAGATATATGCTGAACTGATTAACCCAAAGGTCGGAGAAGATACGGACAAAATTTTCGATAAGATTAGTTTCATATATCGCTTAGCTAATTAGAAATGTATTCTACATAGAGATACACTTGGCACAAAAAACATCGTAAGATATATAACTTGATGCAATCCTTTCCGCACAGCCATGCAAGCGTCGGAACAAACAGGCGGGATATTTGACGTAACTTGTGCACCGCTTATCAACCTGTGGGGATTTGGCTTTACAAAGTTTGACAGCATCACTCCGCAACTCGTAGACAGTATCCGCCACTTTGTAGGCTTCCGAAAAGTGCGTTTACAGGGCAACCGTGTGATGAAAGACGATCCCCGCATCCTGCTCAATTTCTCGGTGCTCGGCGGCGGTACTATCTGTAACATAATCGCGTGTTTGTTCGACCGCAAAGGCATATCGAACTATATGATAGACATCGGCGGCGAAATGATAGCGAAAGGAAAGAACCCGCAAGGGTGGAATTGGTGCATTGGCATTGTCAGACCGAAGGATGACAGTACCGGAACAAACTCCGAGCTTGAACAAATTGTGCAACTGTCGGAACGGCTGGGACTCGCAACTTCCGGCAACTACCGTAATTTCTATCTGAAAGATGGAAGGAAATACGCTCATGCCATCAATCCGATAACAGGATATCCGGTTCAAAAGGATATATTGAGTGCTACAATTATTGCCCATCAGTGCATGCTTGCTGATGCCTATGCAACGGCCTTTATGACGTTGGGGAGCCGCAAAGCCCGTCAGTTGTAGAAAGAGCATCCGGAAATTGACAATTTCATTATCTATACGGACAGTTGCGGAAACTACCGGACAGAGTACTCGCCGCGAATGAAAAGGTATCTGGCAGATTAATGTTTTCTATATTCCTGCGGAGTAGAGCCGGTGAACCGTTTAAAGAATTGGGTGAAGAACGCCGTATTTTCAAATCCCAGCGAATGGGCTATCTCCTTTACGAACATATACGCAATTACTTCGGCGTGAAAGTGACAAAGGGAGTCGCTTTCCAGTTTATGGTGAACAACCTGTTGAGCAAGGAGTGCGGCTATCGTTCGATAACATTCATGGTGAAATTGGATATTACTTTTTAACAGTAGAAGGATAATAACCAGGAGCCGTAATGGAGAGATTACTTTCGTTACGACTCCTTTCGCATGCCGTCTGCATGATTTTAACGTCTCAACTCTCTTATTCACAGTCGTTAGACCATGTGTAGCCATGTGTATCGCATTCCACATCATTGTAGAAAAAATGCCCATCAGACATTTGCATTATGCAATATGAATAATTCATAAGGGTCTGTTTTACAGCAATATGATAAATATCCATTTATTTGGCACGGTGATTGTCTATTCTTTAGCGTAAGACGATAAGATGTTTAACAATTTAATAATTAGCATTATGAAAAAGGTATTGTTTGCAGTAGCACTGGTAATGGGATTAGGTAGTTCAGTAGCATTCGCTAACAACATGGCATCAGATGTTGAAATCGTTGCAATGGTGAACGAGTTTAAACCGATTGATATAAAGGAACTCCCGCAGGCAGTTCAGGACGCCATCAAGAAAGACTATGCTGAATCCACCATTAAGGAAGCAGCCGTAGAAGTGGCAGAAGATGGCGTAAAGACTTATAAAGTAACTTTGGTTGATGCCGTCGGAACCGAAAGCGTTGTGTTTTTCAACGAAAAAGGTGAAATGCTGAAATAATTCTGAATGGTTATTTAGGATAACAGTTACATTTGCACATAAAATAAACAAGGCTGTCTCAAATAAACTTTGGGATGGCCTTTTTTGTGTCTGCAAAAAATCGGGTAAGCCCTAACTTCGCTCAGCCAGAACTTGCCCATCTCCCTAATTTTTTGTATCTTAGGGCATCAAGTAAGATATCCCAAAGATAATGTTTAAAAGTTACACATCCAACGATAATCTGCTTTTACCTCCATGTTTAGGCGATTTTATTCCCCGGAACGATCCGGTCCGGGTTGTTCACCGCATCATTGAACAGATAAACCTTGAAGCACTTTACCGTAAGTATTCCCCTAAAGGCTGTTCTGCGTACCACCCACGCATGATGCTTCAGATTCTTGTCTATGCATTTGCGTAATATCTATTCCAGCCGTCGCATAGAAGAGTTCTGTCGTAATGACATACGCTTCATGTGGCTTACCGGCAATGTAACTCCTGACCATAATACCATCAACCGTTTCCGCAGCAGCCGGCTGAAGGATGTACTCAAGACAATATTTGCCACCATCGTAAAGTTCCTTGTGGCGGAAGGTTTTGTAAGTCTGGATGTGGCCTGTACCGACGGGACGAAGATGGAGGCGGATGCCAACCGTTATACGTTCGTCTGGGGGGCAAATCTATACATACCCGCATATCCAGAATCGCGGAACAGCTTGAGGAGATATGGCAATACGCCGAGTCCCTCACCAAGCAGGAACTGCGTGATTCCGCTCCGGTTGCCTATCAGGATATCACCCCGGAGAAAGTGGAAAAGGCACTCGGGCAGATAGATGATGCCCTGAATGGAGTGGATGCTGACAAGAAGATGAAAGCGAAGGTAAGACGTGTAAGGAAGTCATGGCCTGAACAGCTCAAGAAATATGAATCGCAGGGAAAGATACTTGACGGACGTAACAGCTACTCAAAGACAGACAATGATGCTACTTTCATGCGCATGAAAGATGACCATATGAAGAACAGACAACTCAAACCCGGATACAATCCCCAGTTCAGTACCAATAAACAGTTCATTCTGAACTATACCATCCATCAGTGTTGGGCGATACCTCCACCTATCCTCTGCATATGGATGATTTCCATTCCCTCTACGGCAGATACCCTGACGTGTCTGTCTGTGATGCCGGATACGGAAGTGAAGAGAACTATCTGTATGCTTTCAGACATGGCATTGAAACCTTTATAAAGTACAATTATTTTCATAACGAAGAAACCGACGGCATGTATTGTCCTACGGGACAGAGAATGGAAAGACTCTCCGATGCAAGGCGGGTAACAAACAACG
>OIDD01001237.1_pt1 | contig 11061 bp, 10 predicted proteins | sample 1606751 | NCBI WGS metagenome assembly OIDD01 (sample SAMEA3882544, study PRJEB24775) | human gut metagenome | biome: human-associated habitat; feature: intestine environment; material: feces | place: Netherlands | collected 2009/2010
TGCGGCACCTTCGGCGAGTTCGGCGGCCTGTCCTTCAACGGCAACAAGATCATCACCACCTCCGGCGGCGGTATGCTGCTGTGCGGGACGGAGGAGGAAGCGAAGCACGCGCTGAAGCTGGCTACACAGGCCCGGGAGAATGCGCCGTGGTACCAGCACGAGGAGATCGGCTATAACTACCGCATGAGCAATATCACCGCCGGAATCGGGCGGGGACAGATGAAAGTACTGCCGCTGCGGGTGCAGCAGAAGCAGGCCATCTTTGCCCGCTACTGCGAAAAGCTTCAGGGCCTGCCGCTGACCATGCAGCCGAAGCTGGACTGCGCGCAGCCCAACCGCTGGCTGTCCGTGCTGCTGCTGGATGCGAACTGCGGCGTGACGCCCGCGGAGCTGCTGGCGCGGCTGAATGAGGCGAACATTGAGGGGCGCCACCTGTGGAAGCCCATGAGCTTGCAGCCGGTTTTTGCCGGAAGCCCCTTTGTCAGCGTCAGCGATGCGCCTGTGTGTGACGACCTGTTCGCCCGGGGCGTGTGCCTGCCCAGCGATACGAAGATGAGCATGGACGATGTGGACCGCGTGTGCCAGGTCATCCGGGGGATGTTCTGATGCAGCACAGAGCCGGATTTTATGAAAAGTACGTCAAGCGGTTGCTGGATCTGGTGCTTTCCGGAATGGCACTGATTATTCTGTCACCTCTGCTGCTCGGGGCGGCGATTCTGGTGCGCGTCAAGCTGGGAAGCCCGGTGATCTTCTGTCAGGAGCGGCCGGGAAAGGACGAGAAGATCTTCAAGCTCCACAAGTTCCGCAGCATGAGCGATGCGCGGGACGAGAGCGGCAATCTGCTGCCGGATGAAGAACGGTTAGATTGTTTTGGACGTTGGTTGCGTAGTACAAGTGCCGACGAGCTGCCCGAACTGTTCGATATCTTCTGTGGCAAGATGAGCATCGTGGGTCCGAGGCCGCTGCTGGTGAAGTACCTGCCCCTTTACAGCGAGGAGCAGCATCACCGGCTGGGCGCAGGTGCATGGCCGGAACCTTGCCTCGTGGGAAGAGAAATTTGCGTATGATGTGGACTATGTGAATCACGTCAGCTTCGCGCTGGATGTGAAGATCATTTTCATGACCGTCCGCTGCGTCTTTGCGAGAGAAGGGATTAGCGCAGAAGGCAGCGCAACGATGGAAGCGTTTACGGGAACGGGGGCTGCATCTCATGAATGAGCAAGTCATTGTGATCGGAGCCAGCGGTCACGGAAAGGTTGTCGCGGACATTATCCTCAGCTGTGGAGATACGCTGCTCGGCTTCTTGGACGACAACGAAGCGCTTCCGGATAAGATGGATGGGATTCCTGTTTTGGGGAAGATATCGAATTATGGAAAGTATCCGAATGCTGTGTTTGTGATTGCAATCGGCAATTCGGCTGTCCGCGAGAAAATTGCACGGCAGCTTGACGGTGTGCGCTGGTATACCGCGATTCACCCCACTGCGGTTGTCTCCCAGCTGAATACGCAGATCGGCGAGGGCAGTGTTGTTATGGCGAATGCTGTTGTCAATCCATCTGCGCACATAGGAAAGCACTGCATTATCAATACATCGGCAGTTGTGGAACATGACAACCGGATCGGTGACTTTGCGCATGTCTCTGTGGGTGCAAAACTGGGCGGAACGGTATCTATCGGCGACCATACTTGGGTTGGCATTGGGGCAACTGCCAGCAACAATGTATCTGTATGCGACCACTGCATGATCGGCGCGGGTACAGTCATCATTCATGACATCAAGGAGAGCGGAACTTATGTTGGCATCCCTGCAAGAAAAATCAAGTAAGAGAATTCTGGTTCTTGCCAACAATGATGTCGGTTTGTATCGCTTTCGAAAAGATTTGCTTGCCGCGCTTCTGTCGGCAGGCCATGCGGTATACATTTCCCTGCCGGACGGAGGCTTTGTCCCGGAGCTTGTGCAGATTGGCTGCCGCTTTATTGATACGCCCATCGACCGCCGGGGCATGAATCCCCTCCACGACGGCAAGCTGTTCCGCCAGTATCGTGCGATCCTGAGGGAGATCAAGCCTGATCTGGTTCTTACTTATACCATCAAGCCGAATATCTATGGCGGGCTGGCCTGCCGCATGGCGCACATTCCTTACGCCGTGAATATCACCGGATTAGGCAGCACCATCGAAAACGGCGGCTGGCTGAAGAAGTTCGTGCTGGCACTCTATAGACCGGCTCTGAAAGGCGCAAGGGTTGTGTTTTTCGAGAATGCCGGGAATCGTGACACCCTCGCTGCCACCGGCGTGGTGCCGAAGGGACGGGACGTGGTGCTGCACGGCGCGGGCGTCAATCTGGAGGACTACCCCTGCCAGCCCTACCCGCAGGAGGGACCGGTGCGCTTCCTCTTTGTGGGACGCGTGATGCATGAAAAGGGCGTGGACGAGTTGTTCGCCGCCGCCAAACGGATGAAGCAGCAATACGGTGAGCAAGTGGAGTTTCACATGGTCGGCTCATTTGAGGAAGCCTACAAGCCTGTCATGGACCCGCTGGAGCAGGCTGGCGTGGTCAAGTATCACGGCTATCAGCCGGATATGAAGCGCTTTTACGCCATGGCGGACTGCGTTGTGCTGCCGTCGTATCACGAGGGGATGTCCAATGTGCTGCTGGAGGCTGCCGCCTCCGGGCGACCGCTGATCACCAGCGACATCCCCGGCTGCCGCGAGGCGGTGGAGAACGGCGTCAGCGGGTATCTGTGTCCGGCGAGGGACGCAGGTGCGCTGTATGAGACTATGCGGCGGTTTGCAGCGCTGCCCGTGGAACAGCGCTCCCAAATGGGCCGCTGCGGACGTGAACGGATGGAGCAGCAGTTCAGCAAAACCGCCGTTGTGGCGGAAACCATCAAACACTTGGAGATTTGAAATGCGAGAGTTAGTAGTTCTCATGCTCATAGCAGTTGCACTGGCATGGTGCGCCGATCATGTGACCTTTGGGCCGGTGAACCCCAATCGGCGGCACCGACTGATTGTCTGCACCTTGGTGATCATCATCCTGCTGGCGGGATTTGCCGGGCTGAGAACGCGTTGCAACGATACCAGCGCATATCGCCACAGCTATGAATTGATTACTGAAAGCTCATGGGAATCGGCTGATAAAAGTATTGGCGCTAATCCTCTATTTAACTGGGTGAACTATCAGCTGAAGATGCGCGGTGTGTCTACGCAGAATTTTCTGATGTTCTGGGCGTTTCTGACGGTTGGCTGTTATATTGCCTTCATACATCAATATTCTGCGAACTTCCCACTGACGATTTTTCTGCTTTTTACAACCGGTTGCTATACTTTTGCCTTTGCCGGTATCAAGCAGGCTGCGGCAGTTGGCATTGCGGTTATGTCTATTATATTTGCATTGAAAAAGCGGTGGCTTCTCTTTATCGCGGTTGTTATGATTGCCACGTTAGTTCACCCTTACGCATTGATGTATCTGCTGATACCCTTTATGAAGTTCCGCCCATGGGGAAAGAAAACCTATTGGATGCTGGTAGTTTTCTTAGCGGCAGGTTTCCTACTGCGTCCGCTGCTGGGTACGGTGGTCAATATTACCACGCTGCTGGGAGAGGAATACACTGTCACGTCATTCACAGGAGAAGGCGTGAATATTTTCCGTGTTCTCGTTTGCAATGTGCCGCTGGTGCTGTCCTATATCTACCGCAAGAGACTGTTCACGGACAGCTCTAAGGCAGAGAATCTTATGATAAATCTGACCATGCTCAACGGGGCTATTATGTTCGTTGGCCTTTTTGGTACAGCAATCTACTTTGGCAGATTAGCAAATTATTTTCTTATTTTTCAGTCGCTGTCGCTTCCGTGGATACTGAAAAAAATTGGTGACAGGGATAGAAAATTGCTGACAGTGCTAATGGCAATGGGATTCCTTGCGTATTTCTATTACGCCAATGTCCTTGCAATTCCATTTGATCAGGACTTTGCGCGGCTGAGCTTGCCGGAATACCTTGCGCAATTAAAATAAACATTTATCCTGTCCCAAAGTAGAAAAGCCCCATAAGCTGATATGACCCGAGTTAGTATCGGGATAACTTGCTACGGAGGTTAACATATGCTCGCTTCTTCTATTTCTCAGCTAATTGAGTCTTGCGGTCTTTGCCAAGCGGGCGAAGTAAAAGCAATTCAAACAATGAAAGCAGGTATGACAAATCGATCGTATACCTTTTTTGTAAAAGAAAAACAATACATAATTCGGATTCCGGGTGAAGGAACGGAGCACTTGATTAACCGAACGCAGGAGTATGCCGTTTATAGCGCGATTGCTCCGTTAAGGATCAGCGAGGACGTTTATTATTTTGATCCAAAAACAGGAATTAAAATTGCGGCCTATTTAACGGATGCCCACGTCTGTGACAGCAGTAACTGGGAAGAAGTTGAGCGTTGTTTATCAGCATTAAAAAGATTCCATGCGCAGAAGCTGCACGTTTCTCATAGCTTCGATCTTTGGGAACGTCTCGCTTTCTATGAGAGCCTTTGGAATGGTGCGCCTTCCGTTTACGCGGATTATGATAAAACGAAGCAGACTGTCCTTAGCTTGAAAAGCTATATTGACGCACAGCCAAAGAGCATCCAGCTCTGTCATATCGATGCTGTTCCGGATAACTTCCTGTTTGTGACTGGAAAAGATGGAAGCGAGGAGATTAAGCTCACCGACTGGGAGTATGCTGGTATGCAGGACCCGCACTTGGACGTCGCAATGTTTATTATCTATGCAATGTACGATAGAGACTCAGCTGAGAAACTGATAGACCTGTATTTCTCTGATGGCTGCGATAAAGCCACCCGCCTGAAGATATATTGCTATATTGCTGTCAGTGGCCTTGTGTGGAGCAACTGGTGCGAGTTCAAGCGTCATTGCGGTGTGGAGTTCGGCGCTTATGCACAGCGACAGTATGATTACGCGAGAGAGTATACCAAAATCTTTTTCAAGGAATACAGGGAGGCATTTGGCAGAGATTATGTCTGAACATATTGTAGAACGTGCAATCATTATGGCTGCGGGCATCGGCCAGCGGCTGCGCCCTGTGACCCTGACGACTCCCAAACCGTTGGTCACAGTAAATGGCGTGTGCATGATCGATACGATCATCGCGGCGCTTCACGAGAATGAAATCCACGAGATTTATGTCGTGGTCGGATACCTAAAAGAGCAATTCTATGAATGGGCGAAGAAGTACAACGGCATTACGCTGATAGAAAATCCATGGTACGCGGAGTGCAATAACATCGCGTCCCTCTATGTCGCGCGTGAATACCTGAACAACGCGATTATTTTGGACGGCGATCAGATCATCCGCAACCCGGCGATCCTTCACCGGGAATTTAACCGATCCGGCTACAGCTGCGCCTGGACAGACAGAGCTACAAACGAATGGCTGTTGACGGTTAAAAATGGGATCGTGACAAAATGCAGCCACACAGGCGGCGATCACGGCTGGCAGCTTTTCAGTGTGTCACGCTGGACAGCAGAAGATGGGCAGCGACTCAGAAAGCACTTGGAACTGGAATTTGTGCAAAACGAAAATCGGAGCATTTACTGGGATGATGTTGCAATGTTTTGCCACCCTGATGAGTACCAGTTCGGCGTTTACCCCATTTCAGCGGAAGATCTGCGCGAAATTGACAGCTTCACAGAGCTTTGCGAGGCGGATTCATCATATAGAGGAAGGGTTAATTGAGATATGAAGAAAAACACACTGAAAAAAGAGCTTGACTGGGTATCTATGCTGGTGCCGCTGGCAATCGTACTGACGGTATGTGCGCTGTTTATGATTTTTCCGGAAGGCTCCAAGCTCGTCCTTAGCGTGGTGCGCGGCTTTCTGGGGGATGACTTTGGCCTCTACTATGCACTGCTCGGCGTTGGCATCGTAGGCTGTACGCTTTACATAGCCTTTTCCAAATTCGGCAAGATCAAGCTTGGCGACTGTGAGAAGCCGCAATATCGCTCTTTTCAGTGGGGCACTATGATTTTTACATCCACCATGGCTGCGGATATTCTGTTTTATTCGCTGTGCGAGTGGGCGCTGTATGCCAATGAATCGCAGGTGGAAAATGATGGGCGGCATGCAGAAATGGGCGTCCACTTACCCGCTTTTCCACTGGGGACCTATCGCGTGGGGCTTTTATATCGTGCTCGCGGTTGCATTCGGCTTTATGATCCATATCCGCGGCCGTGATAAGCAGAAATTCTCTGAAGCCTGCCCCCTGCTGGGAAGCCGGGTAGATGGAGTTTTGGGGCGTGTGATCGACCTGACTGCGATTTTTGCGCTGATTGCGGGCACAGCGACGACGTTTTCTCTCGCAACGCCGCTGCTTTCCAGAGCAATCAGCCGTGTGTTTGGCCTGCAGGACAGCATCGGGTTAACGATAGCAATCCTTTTGATGATCGCGGCAGTCTACACCTTTACGGTCTGGTTCGGCATGAAAGGAATCGCGAAGCTCGCCGCCATTTGCAGCTATTGCTTCTTTGCACTGCTTGCATACGTTCTGTTTGGCGGCGGTGAAACCCGGTATATTCTTGAAACAGGTTTTTCTGCCATAGGCAATCTTGTCCAGAATTTTATCGGCCTGTCAACATGGATGGATCCGTTGCGGGAAACGAGTTTCCCGCAAAATTGGACGATCTATTACTGGGCATATTGGATGGTCTGGTGCGTTGCGACACCGTTCTTTATTGGCGTGATCAGCAAGGGACGCACGATCCGCAATACCATTCTCGGCGGCTACGGCTGGGGGCTTGCAGGGACGTTTACCTCGTTCATTATCCTTGGAAATTACGGCCTTGCGCAGCAGCTTAAACACGGCCTTGATATTACGGGCTTTGTCGCAGCGGGCGGGGACTATTCCGAGGCAATTATGAAGATCTTTGATACGCTTCCGCTAACGGAGGTCGGCCTGATTCTGCTGGCGGTTACAATGATTGCCTTCTACTCCACCACGTTTGATGCGCTGACAATGGTTGTTTCGAGCTATTCGTACAAGAGGTTGAAGCCGGAGCAAGAGCCGGATAAAAGAGTCCGCACCTTCTGGGCTGTGGTATTCATTCTTCTGCCTATAGCGTTGATATTCTCTGAGAATTCCATGCACAGTCTGCAATCTGTATCAATCATCGCGGCATTTCCCATTGGAATTATCATCCTCATTATCGTAGCGAGCTTCTTCAGGGATGCGTCCGGCTACTTACAGGAGAGAAAGGACACACAGGCATGAAGCAAATACCAGATCAGCTCCAGCGGCAGATTTGGGCAACCGAGCAGGAGATATTGGATGTGATCCATCAGGTCTGTACGGAGTATGGGCTGCGGTATTCTCTGGCGTATGGTACGTTGATTGGCGCTGTGCGGCATAAGGGCTTTATCCCGTGGGACGATGATATTGACTTGATAATGCCGCGGGAGGACTACGAAAAGCTTCTTGCCATCTGGAATGAAGCTACACCCAAGGGGTATATTCTGCAAAACACACGAACAGATCCGGATTTCACACAAAATTTCACCAAAATCAGGAAGGATCATACGACGTTTTTGCAGGACGAATCTGAGCGGGAAAAGCACTATCACAAAGGGATATTCGTTGATATTTTTCCCGGCGATCGGGTCGCCCCCAGCAAGTTGGGGAAAACCGTTCAGTACATTGCCTGCGCTGTGAACCTGCTGTACAGCCGAGGGCATACAAGTGGTTCCGGCGGATTGATTGGAAAAGTCGAAAATATCTTACTCAGGGCGCCAAAGAAAAAATACGCCACAAGACGCGAACGTGCTGAAAAATCAATTCGCAGATGGAACGGCAATGCGACCCTGCAGTATGTATTTCCAAACACCATCGGGTGCAGCCGCAAACTTTATCCTGCAAATTTGTTTGAAAACCTGAAAGCGATGGAGTTTAACGGAAAACAATATATGTGTGCTGCGGATCCAGATACGATGCTGCGTATAGAGTATGGCGATTATATGCAGCTTCCGCCAGAGGAAGAGCGGGTATGGAAGCATCATCCGATCTTGATTGATTTCGAACACAATTATGAGGAGCTTATGCAAGGATAAGAGGCAAAAGTATGGATAAACCGATCCGAGTGCTGCATGTTATCGGTATTATGAATCGCGGTGGAGCAGAGACAATGATTATGAATCTCTACCGTCATATTGACCGCAGTAAGGTGCAGTTTGACTTTGTGGAAAACAGCAGCGAACCGGCTATATTCGATGAGGAAATTATCAGCCTTGGCGGAAGAATTTATCGGTGCCCGCATTACAATGGGAAAAATCACTTTACCTATGTCAAGTGGTGGAATGAGTTTTTCCAAGCGCATTCAAAAGAATATCCTATTGTGCATGGGCATTTAGGGAGTACGGCTGCGATTTATCTGGCGATTGCGAAGAAATATGGGGTATATACCATCGCGCATAGCCACAGCGCGGGAACCGACCACAGCATGAAATCGTATCTGTATCGAATCATGTCACACAACACCCGAAATGTGGCAGATTATTTCTTTGCTTGTTCAGAAGCAGCTGGTTTGGATCGCTTTGGAAGGAAAGTGACTTCCGGCACACATTATGCCGTTCTGAATAATGCCATCGAAGTTGACAAGTTTTCGTATAATCCGGATGTTCGGCAGTCTGTCCGCAGGGAGCTTGGGTATGAGCCAAATCAGATCGTAGTTGGACATATCGGACGCTACACAAAGGAAAAAAACCATGCGTTCGTTCTGGAAATCTTCTCTGAGCTTAAAAAGCTCAACGATGATGCAAAATTGCTTATGATCGGCGATGGGCCGTTGCATGCGCAGATTATGAAAATTGCAGATCAATCGCAAAATGCAACAGATATAAGGTTTATGGGAGTAAGATCGGATATAGGCAGGTTGTTACAAGCCATTGATATTTTTGTGCTGCCGTCTCTGTATGAGGGATTGGGAATAGTTGCGATCGAAGCTCAGACTGCTGGAGTGCCATGCTGCGTTTCTGATTCGGTGCCTAAGGAAGCAGGCGTGACAAGCTTGCTGCAGCGGCGTCCGCTTAGAGATGGAGCCTTGGCGTGGGCGAAATGGATCCTTTCTCGTAAAGATGAACCTCGCCATGATACAACGGCAGAAATTCGACAGGCTGGCTATGATATCAGAACCACTACATTATGGCTACAACATTTTTATGAGGACGCAGCGAAAAAACATGGATAACGTGACTACTATCCTTACGATTTTTACCCCCGCCTACAATCGCGCCCATACGCTGCCGCGCACCTATGAGAGCCTTTGCCGCCAAAGTTGCAAGGCCTTCATCTGGCTCATTGTGGACGATGGTTCCACGGATAACACAGCCGCGTTGGTGCAGCAGTGGCAGAGCCGCGATAACGGGTTTGAGATTCAGTACATCTACAAGGAAAATGGCGGTATGCATACAGCTCACAATGCTGCCTACGCCAATATTCATACCGAACTGAACACCTGCATTGACTCGGACGATATGCTGGCAGACGGCGCGGTGGAGAAGATCCTGAGCAAATGGGCGGAGGTCAAAGATAAGGGCTATGCCGGTCTTGTCGGGCTTGACGCTGATTTCACCGGGAATGTTATTGGAAAAGGCTTTCCGGTCAATATGACGGAGACAACCATTTCCGGTTACTACGCTGCCGGGGGGGCGGGCGACAAAAAGCTGGTCTACCGCACGGATGTGATCAACGCTTATCCGGAGTACCCTCTGTTCGAGGGCGAGAAGTATGTCAGCTTGTCTTACAAATATCTCCTGATCGATCAGAATTATAAGCTGGCTGTGCTGGACGATATCCTGTGCAACGTGGAATATCAGCCGGACGGCTCCAGCAACAATATGTTCCGGCAGTACCTGAAAAATCCGAAGGGGTTTGCCTTCTGGCGGACAGTCAAGATGCAGTATCCGGAGTCCTTCAAGCGGCTGGTTATGGACTGCATCCACTACTGCTCCAGCAGCCAGCTCGCCGGAAACCGGCACTACATCAAGGAATCCCCCCGCAAGCTGCTAACAGTGCTGTGTACACCGGCTGGATGGGCACTGACGGGGTATATCAGGAGAAAGGCGAGATGAAACACACCCTTCTCATCTTCTCCCAAGCCATGGAGCTTGGCGGAGTGGAGCGCAGTTTGCTGGGACTGCTGGACTCCATCGACTATGACCACTATGACGTGGACCTTTTTCTGATGCGGCACAGCGGCGAATTGATGCCCTACCTGAATCCGAAGGCGAATCTTCTTCCGGAAATTCCGCAATACACATCGCTGGCGGTCCCCATGGTATCGCTGCTCAAAAGCGGGCAGATCGGTGTTCTCTACGGGCGGCTAAGAGGGAAGCTTGCGGCCAAGCGCTTTGACAAGCGGCATCCCAGCAGTAAGCCATCTGTCACCGCGCTGACATACAGCCACAAGTTCACGCTGCCTGCCATGCCGCAGATTTCCGATAAGACCTATGACCTTGCTATCAGCTTTCTGACGCCGCATTATTTCGCGCGGGAGCGGGTCAAGGCAAAAAAATATGCGGCGTGGATTCATACGGATTATACTGCCCTGTCGTTTGATCGGTCGGCGGAGCTTGCCATGTGGAGCGGATATGACGCGATTTGTGGCGTGTCGGAGCAGGGGTCCCGGAGTTTTCGAACGGTGTTTCCGGAGCTTTCCAATCAGGTTCAGACCGTCGAAAATATCCTGCCGAAAGAATTGATTGCGAAACAGGCAGAGCAGCCGCAGACTGATATACCCTCCGATGGCGCGATTAAGATTCTTTCTGTTGGCCGTTTCTGTGACGCAAAAAACTTTGACAACGTGCCGGATATCTGCCGCCGTCTGGTGAAGGATGGCCTGAACGTCAAATGGTATCTCATCGGCTACGGCGGAGATGAGCCGCTGATCCGGCAGAAGATCACCGAAGCCGGGATGCAGGAGCGCGTCATTATTCTCGGCAAGAAGGACAACCCCTATCCCTATATGCGCGCCTGCGACCTGTATGTACAGCCCTCCCGCTATGAGGGCAAGGCCGTC
>OIDD01001242.1_pt1 | contig 11002 bp, 9 predicted proteins | sample 1606751 | NCBI WGS metagenome assembly OIDD01 (sample SAMEA3882544, study PRJEB24775) | human gut metagenome | biome: human-associated habitat; feature: intestine environment; material: feces | place: Netherlands | collected 2009/2010
TCGCCCGCTTCAACAGCACGGAGCCGAAATACGGCTACCGGCAAAGTCTCTTCCCGATCGTACAGGGATGCGTCTATACGGACTTGCGGCAGAGGGCGGCGGAGAACGTGGCCCGAAAAGGCGCCGATGGAAACGCTATCGGGGGACTGGCCGTTGGCGAGCCTACCGATAAGATGTATGAGATGATCGAGGTCGTAAACGATATCTTACCGAAAGATAAACCTCGTTACTTGATGGGCGTAGGTACCCCGATCAATTTACTGGAAGGGATCGAACGAGGCATCGATATGTTCGACTGTATCATGCCAACCCGCAACGGGCGCAACGGCCAACTTTTCACGCGTTTCGGTACTATCAATATGCGTAACAAGAAATGGGAGAACGATTTCTCGCCGGTCGATCCGGACGGACATTCCTACGTGGATACCTTATATAGCAAGGCTTATCTGCACCACTTGATCAAGGCGAAAGAAATGCTTGGCTTACAGATCGCTTCTATCCATAACCTCGCCTTCTACCTATGGTTGGTGAAAGAAGCGAGGGCACATATCATCGCTGGCGATTTTACTACATGGAAAAGTGGTATGGTCCGTCAATTAGCGAACCGGTTATAAAAAACGAGACAGATGAAATTTAAACTAAAACGGATCGATTGGTATATCATCAAGCAGTTTCTGGGCACGTACGTGTTCGCTATCGCCTTGATTATCTCTATCTCCGTCGTTTTCGATATAAACGAGAAGATCGATAAGTTCTTGAATCCGGATGTCCCCTTAAAAGCGATCATCGTGGATTATTACTTGAACTTTATCCCCTATTTCGCCAATTTGTTCAGTCCGTTGTTCACATTTATCGCCGTGATCTTTTTCACGTCGAAGCTAGCGGATCGTTCGGAGATCATAGCGATGCTTGCCAGCGGTATGAGTTTCCGTAGGTTAATGCTTCCTTATGCGGTCTCGGCTACGATTATCGCTATCGTGACGTTTATCCTGAACGCTTACATCATTCCCCCGGCGAATGAGACTCGTATCGATTTCCAGAACAAATATATCCGTAACAAGAAGGTGGATTACGTGAAGAACGCCCAATTGGAGATCGAGCCGGGTGTTATCGCTTATTTCGATAGCTATGACGCTCGCTCGAACATGGGATACCGTTTCTCTCTGGAGCATTTCGAGGATAAAAAATTGATCTCCCGTCTGACCGCCAAGTCGATCAAATACGACTCGCTTTATCAATGGACCGTTATCGATTATATGATCCGTGATTTCGATGGCATGCGGGAACATATTTCCCAAGGCTCCCGTAAGGATACGACCTTGACCATCGTGCCCTCGGACTTCCTGATTTCCGTGAATGATTGCGAGACGATGACAACGCCCGAGCTAAATACGTATATCAACCGGCAGAAAAAAAGAGGTATCGGGAATATACAGACCTTCCAGATCGAGTATCATAAGCGCTTCGCCACGATCATGGCGGCGTTTATCTTGACTTCTATCGGAGCGTCGTTGTCTTCCCGGAAAATAAAGGGAGGTATGGGTATGAATATTGGTATCGGATTGGCGTTGAGTTTTTCTTACATCCTGTTTATGACGGTTACTTCCACCTTCGCTATTAATGGTTATGTGAGTCCTGCCGTAGCAGCTTGGATACCGAATATAGTTTATACATTTATAGCGATATTCTTATATCAGAAAGCACCAAGGTAATTGATTAACTCCTATATTGGTATAACCCTGCCAAATTTCATCCAGTTGTAGAGACGGTGTGTACTCCGTCTCTACAACCTAGGATTTTCAATTATTTCGTGAAATTAAGTCCAAACTCTAACGTTTTTGCGTTCGGAAGTAGTTGCAATACCATATCTACCATTTGCTGATAATTCTCCGGAACCATCGGTTTCAAGATAGGAGCTATCATGGTCAAAGTAGCCTCACTTCCATCCACCTTCATGTTAAGAGGTAGACCATAATAACCTCCTAAATCAACCAAAAGCTTCATGATCTCGTCAATAGAGATACCAGCGGCCTCCAATTTGTCACCAGCAGCCTGTTGTAATAAAGTAGTCAAGACTGTCACATAATTTTTATCCACAGCCACCATAAATTTCCCGTCTACCACACAATATTGGATACTTGCCATTTTTGTGATCTCACCGATTCCTTTATCCTCAGAAGCCCCTATAGGTCTCCAAGAAACATCGAAGATTCCATCTTCCGGTAAGTTAACATTTACAGCGCTTACTTTGCCCCAAATCAAGTTACTGATAGCAGGCTTTATCATACGCACGAGATCATCGATCGTAGAATTTCCGGTAACGATATTCGCATAGATAGCTTCCACGCCCACTTTCAAACTCCAATTACCTACGATAGAAGAAGTTAATTTACGAGTATAAACAACAGAAGCTACGCCCCCTTTCACCGTACCATTTACTGATACCACGCAATCGCCAACCGTACTCTCGCCGGTAAACGTATAAGTGCCATCCGCTTCCTTCAACGCGGCATCGATAGCGACCGACTTATTTTCGGGGATGATATTGTTCAAGGTTACGGATGCCTTCTCCGCAGAGGAAGCGGCAATCACGACCGATTTACCGTCAACAGGGACTGTCACTTCACCCATTACCAGATTAACGCTCTTACCCTCGTACGTTTTCGACAGATCTTGCCAGTTACCGGAAGAACTTGAATCGTCATCATCACCACATGCCGTAAAAAAACCCATCGTGCAAATCACGGCAAATACATACAACAAACTCTTTCTCATGACTCTTGTTTTAAATTTAACATAAATAGCTATTAATATTATCACAAATATATCCATTCCAACTTCCACTAACAACAATAATTTAATATCAGATGTTCGATTCCTGTGTTTAGATCAAAAATTCATTACTTTTGTCGTATCAAATACTTAAAAACAATCTATCATGAAGAAAGTGTTTATCTCAATGGCCTGCGTATTAATCGCTCTATCCGGTTGCACGAATGGAGGAAGCAATAAAGAATCCATGGAAGTCGTACTGAATATCAAACGGAAAGTAAAACCCGAATGTGTCTCCGCCTTAAAGGAATCATTCTTGAAATGCAAGGAAAGCACGTTGCTAGAACCGGGATGTATCGACTATGGCATGTACCAGTCCCTCACCGATAGCACCGAATTCTTTATCGCCGAGACTTGGAAAAACGACGGGGAATTACAAAAGCACGGCGAAACCGCCCATCTTAAACAACATCTGAATGAGATCAAAGATATGGGAGATCCTTCCTATAAAGGTAGTTTCCGGAAGATTTATGTCTGCCCGAGTGTAAACGATTAATCGTTAAGAATTGAAGATTGAAAATAAACGCTTCGTGAAGCTTGATTTTTAATCTTCAATTCCCTATATTTAATTACAAAAGATCTGACGCCAATTCAGATAACTCGCTTCGCTCGCCTTTTATCAAGTTGATATGGGCGAACAAGTCCTGTCCTTTCATCTTGTCGATCATATAGGCCAAGCCATTACTTTGGGCGTCTAGATACGGGGAGTCAATCTGTTGGATATCTCCCGTGAAGACCATCTTCGTTCCCTCTCCCGCACGGGTGATAATCGTCTTGATCTCATGCGGCGTGAGGTTCTGGGCCTCATCGATGATACAATAAGTCTCGGACAAGCTACGCCCCCGGATAAAGGCCAACGCCTCGATCACCAACTGGTTGTTCTTCTGCATATCGTCGATCTTACGGACATCGGGATTACCCGGGGCAAACTGAGTCTTGATCACGTTCAGGTTATCGAATAGAGGTTGCATATAAGGAGCGACCTTTTGCTTCTCGTCACCCGGAAGGAAACCGAGATCCTTATTCGCCAAAGCGACGATCGGACGGGCCAAAAGTATCTGTTTATACGTGCCGGCTTGTTTCAAGGCAGAGGCCAACGCCAACAACGTCTTTCCGGTACCGGCCTTTCCGGTCAACCCCACCAGCTTGATATTCGGATCGTTCAACACCTCGAAAGCGAAACTCTGCTCGGCATTACGGGGCTGGATACCAAAGTTCGTGCCTTTATCCACCTTCTTGATCTTATCCGTAAACGGATTGTAGCGAGCCAATACACTATTACGTACGCTTTTCAAGATAAAGCATTCGTTCGGGTCGAGCTTAGACTTGATATCCAACGAATCTGCGTCCACGCCTTCCGGAGAGCTGTAGATCTTGTCGATCAAATCGGGGTCTATATTCTCATAGGTCTCTTGCGCACGCTCGAAAATATCTACATTCACGACCTTATCCGTGATATAATCCTCAACGGGAATACCCAAAGAACGAGCCTTCATACGAAGGTTCACATCCTTGCTGACCAAGGTTGTCTTGATCTTCGGATTCTTCTCGGCGATCGTCAACGCACAAGACAAGATACGGTGATCTGGAGTTTTATCCGGAAAAGAATGCGCTATTTTCTCCTGGTACTTATCACCGGTCACGATATAGAGTGTACCTTTTCCCGGTCCTAGTGAGGCGCCTTTCAAGAACAGGTCATTACTGGTCAATAAGTCTAGCTCCCGAACAAACTCACGGGCATTATAATTGATCTGCTCACTCCCCTTCTTGAACTTGTCCAACTCTTCTAATACCACGATGGGTAGATAGATATCATTTTCCTGAAAGTTCTCGATGCACTTATAGTCATGTAATATGACATTCGTGTCCAACACAAAATTCTTCTTTGCTCCCATGGCCTTTCGATTTAATGATTATTGCTTCTAATATAAGAACAATTCTGACACGTTGATAGTTCAGGCCTGCTAAAATTAGTTACACACACCAATAATTTCGTCATATTGACCAATTCAAAGAAAATATGTATCTTTACGAGGATTAAAAAACACAGGAGGATAACATCATGTTCACAAATTTCAATTTCCAGCAAATACTTAGCGCCTTTATCGTATTATTCGCTGTTATCGATATAATCGGAGCTATTCCCATCATCATAGACCTAAAGGATAAAGGCAAGGATCTCTTTTCTATTGTTATTAGGGTTCTTCTACGCCGGGGATATATTGCTCAGGCTTTTCCATGTGGACATCGAGTCGTTTGCCGTGGCCGGCGCTTTTGTGATCTTCCTCCTATCTTTAGAGATGATTCTCGACATAGAGATTTTCAAGAATCAAGGGCCAATCAAGGAGGCTACGTTGGTGCCGCTGGTATTCCCGTTGCTAGCCGGAGCGGGATCGTTCACCACTTTATTATCGCTCCGTGCGGAATATGCCAGCGTGAATATTATCGTGGCGTTAATATTGAATATGCTATGGGTATATTTCGTGGTTCGTATGACACGGAAGGTGGAAAGGGTTTTAGGAAAAGGCGGTATTTACTTGATCCGTAAATTCTTCGGTATCATTTTATTGGCGATATCCGTAAAATTATTCATGAGCAATATCACCCTGCTAATGGAACAGATAGAAGCGAGTACGAAAGCAATATAGGATTTCCTTTAAAAGAGCATCCAGTTTCATCCTATTGAAACAAAGAGTTCATTAGGATGAAACTACAAGGCATCTATTATTTTCCGAAACGAGATGTGTCTATCGAATCATGTTCCTTCTCCTTGTAACCACCAAACTTCCAGACAAAAGATAATTTCAGACATCTCTCATCATTCAATTTCCTCATCCGGCTCCATTGATTGCCTTGGTTTATCTTGATGGTACGTGGAATGCTGCTGGCGAAAATATCGTCTCCTTTAAGTGTCAAGCTGGCACGGTCATTCAAGAAAGTCCATTTTAATCCAGCGGATATCTCATACATGGAACCCAAGTCGTATATACCTTGGATAGCACCGGGAGTCACGTATTGGCCGTCTATCGTCATTTTTAAATTCGGTTTATCACATAGGTTAAATGTGTTACTCATATGCGCTAATCCTAGATAAGCCTCACGGTTATATGAGATGCCGTGGAAGTTATCATTCTTTTCTTGCATCCTCCAACCTCGCAGTGTGATGCGGCTATTCCAAAAACGACCCACATTAAAAGGAATGATCACCGCCAATCCCGTTTCCAGACTATAATCCATATTCTCGAAACGAAAAACGGTCTTCAGTTCCGTATCGCTTTGATAAGGAAGTTGGGCGAAATAATCCGGCGTGTATTCACAGAACGCTACCAGCATATACTTTTGGCGGAAGATATAGACCATCTGCCCCTCATACGTGCGATAAGGTTTCAACAAGGGATTTCCCGCCACCTCCGAGTAAGAGTTTAGAGGCGTTACTTGCGGGGAGACTTGCCAATAACCGGGGTAGGTCTTATCGCTACTTATATCGAACTGTAAAATATGGCGGGGAGAAAACGTATAGCTCAGGGATACGGTAGGAAACAACGCCCCCTCATTCCATAGGTTCATATTTTCCCGGCTAGAGGTGTAGTCAGACTTAAAATACTCCCCTTTCAGCCCAACCGTAGCAGAGAAACGCTCTCCGAAGCTTTTCGATACCTCTGCGAAAATATCAGCGATGTATTCCTTTTGTGTATTATCCTCCAACGCTTCCTCGTCCATCTCATAGCCAGCACCTTGCTCATATAAATACTCCGAATAGTTTTTCGACGAGGCGTAACCTCCATGCACGCCGTAATTCAATCCCCACCCGGAAGCGAAACTATGTGTCTTATTTAGGAATACGGACCAGCGGGATACATCCTGTCTCGTATTATTTATCATATCAGTCCGGGAACCATTCGTATTCGTATCATGGTAATCAAGTACCGAGGGCGAATGATAACGAGTAAAATCCGCTCCTGCCGATATCCCGGCATGTCCGTCATACTGTAAACGTATATTATGGATAGCGGAGTGCCCGTCGTCACGGACCAAGCTCGTACTCTCACTTTTATTTTCCGGCTTCGACAGATCCAGATATGAGGTAAAGGCATCACGGTCCGATAAGACTTTATCTCCCTTCAGATAATATGCCAAAGAGAGTTTATCCTCATTCGCGAACGTATAATCCATTCCCAGACGAACCGTTCCTCTATTTACATGGACAAGGGCCCGATTATGTTGGCTTATTTCCGTCATACCACTATTTAATGTATGGCGGGCCAACATATCCTCCCCCATCACATCCCGTCTCTTATTACCATTCAACAGGAAATCTAAGCTAAAGCTCTTATTCGTATAAAGTAAATTCACATGCGCATCTCCCCCCGCATGGCGATATTGGGTGTAATCCACACCCGTTTCACCTTGCCAAGAAGGAGTCTCGGACTCATTCTTACTTAATACGACATTGAGTAACGCCCCCTTGACATTATATTTAGCTGGAGCGTTATACATCACCTCAGCCTTTTCGACCCTTGAGGCTGGCATAGTTTTCAGTAACTGGATTAATTGATCTGCCGACATTGTCGTCAACTGCCCATTCAAGATTATATTCAAACGACTGGCCCCTACCAGTTCCAGATTATCATTCCGCTCGATAAGCCCCGGTAAGTCCTTGATGATCTCAAAAGCGTTCGTGGCAGTCTTATCCTTCATCAGTTGAGGGATATCATAGGTCAGCTTGCCTCCCTCCAGTTTCACTTGCGGGCGTTCTCCCTTTACGGTAATCTCGGCTAACTGATAATCTTTCTCCTCCAGCACCACCGTACCTACGTTGGCGGTAGTTATCTTTTTCCCTATCGTATTATATAAGATGTGCTGGAAAATAAGTCGATACGACTGGTCTAGCGGATGATTCAATCGAAAATCCCCAAGCGTATCGGTAACCACGGCATCCACATATACAGAGTCAAGGGTCTGTAAAATCACCGCCACTCCATCTATCGGTTGTTCCTTGCCATCCATCACTTTTCCGGAAATACCTTGTGCCATAATCTCACCGAGACTCATCAGCAAGCATAAAATCATGTAGTAAATAGTACGTTTCATATCGGTTTGTTTTTATCATTTTTCGTTCATACAAAAGAAACGTATTCTTAAAAGAAACTATGTTACCACTCACTTACGAAGTCTTACCTTGTCTTATCAGGAATGTTATTTAGTCTTATCGCCAATTATCAAACCCAACAAAGAGGAACAAGATAATCTGGAAAACACCTTCAGAAAAGTAGTATGAATGGTATCCTTTGTGCTAAATCTCACCTAAGGGAATTGCAGGAAAAAGGTTTCGAGGCCGCCGTACTCTTTGATGCGAAAACGTAAACTGAACATTAAGAGGTTCTAACTGTTGATATATCAATCAAATATTTGAAGATAACCTATTAAAAGTTGAAAATCATGTGTACAAGAGTAGTTTATTCGGGAACAAACGGGATGGTAGCGACTGGTCGCACGATGGACTGGAAGACCGATATGCATAGTAACCTATGGGTGTTTCCTAGGGGGATGGAGAGAAACGGGGAGACAGGAAAGGATTCTTTAAAGTGGAAATCCAAATACGGCAGCATCATCACCTCCGCTTTCGAGATAGCCAGTACGGACGGAATGAACGAGAAAGGTTTGGTAGCTAATTTGCTCTGGTTACCCGAAGCCCAATATCCGGCCAGAGATAAGAATAAGCCGGGCCTTGCCATAACGATATGGGTACAATATATGTTGGATAATTTCGCTACGGTGGAAGAAGCGGTCTCTTTTATCAACGAAGATACGTTTCAAGTAGTATCGGATAAGATGCCGGACGGTTCCCGCTTGGCGACCTTACATTTATCGATTTCCGACGCAACCGGTGATTGCGCTATCTTCGAATACATAGGAGGTAAACTGACCGTTTATCACAGTAAGGAATACAAGGTGATGACTAACTCCCCTACTTATAATAAACAGTTGGCTCTTTGTGAATATTGGAAATCGATCGGAGGGCTGAGTTTCCTTCCGGGTACCAACCGTGCATCCGACCGTTTTGCCAGAGCTAGTTTTTATATGCCGTACTTAAGACGGACGATGAGAAGATAGCTATCGCCTGTGTATTCAGCGTGATCCGTAACGCCTCTGTCCCTTATGGCATATCGACTCCCGAGAGTCCGGAGATATCCACCACGCAATGGAGAACGGTATCCGAAAGCAAGAACCTGATTTATTTCTTTGAGTCGAGCCTGACCCCGAACACTTTCTGGGTACGACTGAGAGACATGGACTTATCGGAGGGTGCGCCGGTACTTAAACTATCCATCGCCAACGGTGAGACCTATCATGGCAACACTTCAAAAGACTTTAAGCCGGCACAACCATTCAAGTTTATGGGTGTAAAGGATCTTATTTAGTCTTGGCTAACTATTTTTTGGGATAATATGTTCCATATTTCCTTTTACAACATTTGAGTTTCAATTAATATTTATATTTGACGTCAAAAATCTTACAATATGGATAAACAGTTCCTCTGCCTTGATTCACCTACAGACTTTATGGTTGGTAAATACATATCCGCCGATGAACTCAAGGAGTTTATAAATATTCCTTGTAAGATAAAAGCCGGGGTCTTTATCCTTTGCATGGAAGGGCAAATACGCTCAACTATCAATATGTCAGAATTGACCACCTCGAAACTCAATGTTGTAACGCTATTGCCCAATAGTCGCATACAAATACATGAGATATCCCCCGACATCTTGATCTATTTCATAGCGTTCTCTTTCGATTTTATGTGTTACGCAAATTTTATCAAGAGCACGATGGGTTATCTACTTATGATTTACAGGTATCCGATTATAAAAATATCCCAAAACAGGGCCAACCTGATCACGAACTTCTACGAGCTTCTCTATCAATATGCCGTATATCCCGATATCTTGAACAATAAAGAGATGATAAAGGCCATTTTCATGATGTGTAGTCAAGGTATCGCAGAAATATACAGTAAAAATTACCCATTAGAGAAACAGGAACTTACACGTCCGTTACAAATCTATCAAGAGTTCCTAAATATGGTATTAAGATACTATACAAAAGAGCATAACGTATCGTTTTATGCCGAGAAGTTGGGCCTCACGTTCTCCTATTTCTCGACATCCATCAAAAAAGCGATCGGCGAGACTCCCCAAGAGATCCTCACGCAAACAATAATCATAGACGCTAAGACACAGTTAAAAGGGACTAACCAAGAAATCAAAAACATAGCGATGGACCTCGGCTTTAATAATCTATCGTTCTTTAATAAGTTCTTCCGTCGAAATGTAGGCATGACTCCACAAGAATACAGGGGTAAATCGTATACCTATTCTTGTTACCAGAAAACATCCGACTAGCCGAAAGCAAAAACGGAACATATTATCAAAAAGAAGAATTTCAAGGGTACCTTTTATAATTTTTACTTTTGTAGAATAATATAAAAAGACATACGATGGAAGGGCGAGAGACGGATCTAGAATACAACTTATTGATGGGGCTTACGGGAGCTAGCGTCAGCAAACATTTATTGGATGAGCATTTCACACTTTTATGGGCAAATGACTTCTATTACGATATGATAGGTTACCCCAAAGAAGAATATGAAGCTCTTTTCCACAATAAACCCGATTTGTATTTTAAAGGTTATGATGAAGCTTGGAATATATTATCCAAGAATGTTTACGAGACGATAGCTAATAAAGCCAGCGGTTACGAAACCGTTATCCAGATGCCAACGAGAAAAGGGAAAAGATGGACTAAAATCACCTCAACGTTTACCGACCAACTACAAGACGGCATCCCTATCTCCTATACGGTAATGACCGATGTAGAGGACGTAATGCGAAGGCGGATCGAGCAAACGATCACTTATGATAATATCCCCGGCTTCATATCCAAGCATAAGGTACATAAAGACGGCAGTTTTACATTGCTGGAGGCAAATGATAAATATATGGACTTCTCTGGTATCGATAAAAATTCTTTTTTATCTTTCAGAAGCCCCAGCTCCAGAGAAACATCCCTTGCGGAATCCACCACCAGGTAAAGGATCCTGTCTTTTAAGGTTACATTAAGCGCTTTTACCTTCTGGTAATGGCTTCTGTCCATGGCATTTGCCAGACGA
>OIDD01001248.1_pt1 | contig 10967 bp, 10 predicted proteins | sample 1606751 | NCBI WGS metagenome assembly OIDD01 (sample SAMEA3882544, study PRJEB24775) | human gut metagenome | biome: human-associated habitat; feature: intestine environment; material: feces | place: Netherlands | collected 2009/2010
CGTGCTGCTGGGATTGGATGAAGACCTGGCGGGTGCCGGATATAATGTGCATCAGAGTGAGATAGCCATCGGTTCGGGTGGCTTGCAGGGAAAGGGATTCCTGAACGGAACCCAGACCAAGCTGAAGTTCGTGCCTGAGCAGGATACCGACTTCATCTTCTGTACAGTAGGAGAGGAGGAAGGATTCCTGGGTTCGGCAGGCGTATTGCTGCTCTTCCTGATGTTGATATTGAGGTTGATACATCTGGCGGAGCGACAACCTTTCAAGTTCGGACGAATATACGGCTACTGTGTGCTCTCGGTATTCCTGTTCCACCTATTTATTAATGTAGGAATGGTGCTGGGACTGACGCCGGTAATCGGTATTCCGCTTCCATTCTTCAGTTATGGAGGTAGTTCGCTTTGGGGCTTTACCATCCTGCTCTTCATCTTCCTGCGTATTGATGCCGGAAGAAATCTGGTAAGAAGCTAGATCTTGCAGCATAAGAAGCAGGATATTCCATATTGGAAGCAGATTTTACAGCATAAAAAAATGACCAGTGAGATACGTCTCATTGGTCATTTTTTGTTATTTTCACTCCGATGTCGCTTACACCCGGAAGAATTTCTCGCTTCATATCGTGGCGGATGGCGATATGGATGGAATCGCCTCTGTTTATCTTATAGATATTGATAGGGAAGTTGTACTGATAGTAGCTGATGCCCTGTCCCTTGTTCTCACCACGCTGGTTGATGAGCTGGCAGAGTACGGTATCAGTCCTCTCGATACGCTGACCCTTGTTGGCAGGGTAGATGGTCTGGTTCACGATGAGTGTCAAAGCCGTAAACGGATAGGCACCCGTGGTTCTCAGACCCAGACTCTGCCGGTAATAGCCGGTGACAGCCATTGGAGGGATTTCGAACGATAGGGTATCGTTCTTCTCCCATCCTGCAATCGGCGTGTGGGCATATTCATCATATACCTTGGCATGATTGCAAGCGCTGAAGGCTATGGTTGTCACCAGTATGAAAACGAAATGAATCAGTCTTTTCATTTTTACTTCTTGTCCTCCTGTGGCTTGTTATTTTCGCCCTGCTGAGGCTTGTTGTTGTTTGCCTGCTGAGGCTTGTTGTTTTCGCCCTGCTGAGGCTTGTTGTTGTTTGCCTGCTGAGGCTTGTTATTATTGCCTTGCTGAGGTCTGTTTCCCTGCTGGCGAGGTCCCTTGTTTCTATTATCCCTGTTGCGGTTATTGCCGTTTGGCTGGCGGTTCTCGCTCTTTTCAGGGCGGTTCGCATTACGGTTCTTGTTCTTCTTCTTTTTCTTCGCCTTGTCGAATCGGCTGAGATCAGATTCATTGAGCAGGTCGATGCTCTTGGAAGTTTCCTTCACCTTGCCGTTCTCCATCAGGCTGAGCGGTTTCTCTCCCTGCTTGTTCATCTCGATGATTTCCTTGGCACGTTCTGCGGTGATGGTCTCCAGGTTTGAAGCCAGGTTCTTGTCAGAAGAGTAGGTGATGAGTCCGGCAAGGATATCTACCTTGAACTGATGGAACTCGCCGTCGGCAGTCTGAAGCACGGCATCCTTAGGTGGCATCTTTCGGCTTGCCTCCACATAGTTATCTACCTCGTAGTTGAGGCAGCACTTCAGTTTGGCGCACATACCTGCCAGCTTCTGAGGGTTGAGCGAGATGTCCTGGTAGCGTGCAGCATTGGTGCTCACACTTACGAAGTTCTTCATCCAGGTAGCGCAGCAGAGTTCTCTGCCGCAAGGACCGGTACCGCCGATACGACCAGCCTCCTGACGTGCACCAATCTGCTTCATCTCGATACGGACATGGAAGGTATCGGCAAGCACCTTGATGAGCTGGCGGAAATCCACACGCTCATCAGCGATATAGTAGAAGATAGCCTTGTTGCCATCACCCTGATACTCCACGTCTCCGATTTTCATATTCAAGCCCAGGTCTTTGGCTATCTGACGGCTCTGGATCATGGTATCGTGTTCGCGGCTCTTGGCTTCCTTTGCCTTGTCGAGGTCCACCTGCTTGGCAAGTCGGTAGATGCGCTTGATGTCATCATGCGACTTGAGATTTGCCTTCTTGATCTGCAGTTTTACCAGTCGGCCGGTTAATGTAACTACACCCACGTCGTGACCCGGGTTAGCCTCTACAGCCACGATATCGACTTTCTTGAGGTCGAGGTTGTTAACATTATGATAATATCCCTTTCGGGTATTTTTAAATTGCACTTCCACCAGGTCGGTGCTCTCAGCGTTTCCTGGCACGTCGGCTAGCCAGTCGTATGTGTTGAGCTGTCGGTCCTGACGACCCACAGCCTTGCAGCATAGACCTCTATCGCAGCCATTCCACATTCTGAATTTCATATTTTTATAATCCACGATGTATTCTATTTATTTAATTGATGATTAATATATATATTGCCCTTTCGGGATGTATTTCCTTTATTTTCTGATGAGCAGAACGATATTCTTCAGCGCCAGGTCGAAGAACACGATTTTTGGGTTGGCATTCTGGGCGATGAATCGCTTGCTTTCCTCGAAGAGATTGGAGATGTCGATGATGTTCGCCTCGTTGATGAATCGGGCGAAGTTCCTGGCGAAATTCTCCTCCTCCTGTGTCATATAACTGAGTTCCGGCTGGCGGAAATTATACATGAAACTCTCTCGCAGCATGTGCATGAAATAATCGAGCATTCGCTTCTGCTTCTCTCTTCCGAAGGTGGCAACCACCTCGCTCCACTTCTTCAGGTCATGGATGTTGCGCATATAGGAGAGGCGCATCAGCATGATGAACATATCCAGATGCTGGCGGTTTTCATTGCCAGAGTCCAGCTCCTCCAATGCATGGTTCCAGTTGCCGTTGGCAATTCGGGCGATTCGGTGGGCTGATTCTGCATCCAGCGCTCTTCGCTCTATGAGCGCTTTCTCCACCTCGGAAGTTTCAATTTTCTTCAGGTCGATACGCTGTGCACGGCTTCTGATGGTTTCGAGCAGGAGTTCCGGCTGCTCGCTTACCAGGAGGAAGAGGGTCTGATGAGGCGGCTCTTCCAGCAGTTTCAATATCTTGTTGGCGCTCGTGAGGTTCATACGCTCCGGCAACCATATCAGACTGATCTTGTATCCGCCCTGACTCGACATCATGCTCAGTTCTCTCGAAAGATTGTCGGTCTCATCGGCGGTGATGATTGCCTGCTTGTTGAAGTCGGCATCGGTCTTGCCCATGCGCTGCATCCAGTCGCTGATCAGTACATACGGACCTTCCTGAAGGAGCATCTCCCTCCATTCTTTCATAAAATCGAGACTTACGGGCGTATGGTCGCCGCTCATCTCGGATGTCTTGATGGTAGGGAAGGTGAAGTGCAGGTCGGGATGTTCCCATTTTCTCAGCATCGGGGAATCGCCCAGCAGATAGCTGGCAAAAGCCAGCGCCACAGCCAATTTTCCACAACCTTGTGGACCGCAGAACATCAGTGCATGAGGCACACGATTCTCCTGAACCATCTCCATCAGACGGTTCCATATATCTTGCTGACCTATCACTTCACTATTTAACATTGAACTCCTTTGAACTTTGAATTTTGAACTTTGAACTTTATGATGAGTCGTCAGTGGCTAAAAGTCCTGGCGACTCATTTCTTTTTCCTACTTTCTAAAATAGGATTTTTGCAATCTGTTTCACGCTATCCACCGCCGAAACGGTGAAGAAGTGGATATGATTGTATCCGTGATCGAAGAGATCTTTCACCTGGGCTGTCGTCCACTCGATACCGAGTGCCTTGGCATCTTCATCGCTCTTACACTTCAAAACCTCCTGCGCCAGTGCTTCTGGGATGTCGCAATGGAAGGTCTTTGGTACCATGGTAAGCTGACTCAGCTTGGCGAATGGCTTCAGCGCCGGAACGATAGGGATGGTGATGCCCATCTGGCGAGCCTTCTCTACGAAAGCATAGAATTTCTCGTTGTCATAGAAGAGCTGGGTGATGGCATAGTCAGCGCCCAACTGCTGCTTCTCGAGGAGATGCTGCATGTCCATCTCGAGATTGGGAGCCTCTTCGTGCTTCTCAGGATAGCAGGCTACGCCACAGCAGAATTTATCACCCGGATGCTTAATCGGGGTGCCGTCGAAGAAAAAACCGTCGTTAAACTGGTTTACTTGCTTCAGCAGGTCGGTGGCGTTGGTATGACCGTTTTCTGTTGGTGTAAACTGTCGGTCTTCCTTTGCCTTGTCGCCTCTCAGTACCAGGATATTGCTGATGCCCAGAAACTGGAGATCGAGCAATTCGTATTCGATGTCTTCCTTCGTGGCACCGCTACAGATGACGTGAGGGATGACAGGGATGTCGTACTTGTTCTGGATGGCGCCTGCGATGGCAACGGTGCCAGGGCGGCGACGCACACGCTGACGAGTGAGGAGACCGTTTTCCAGTTCCTTGTAAACATACTCGCTATGGTGTGTGGTAATGTTGATAAACCGTGGGTCGAAGTCCTTGAGGCTGTCGATGGTGCGGAAGAGAGCCGCAGTGCCATTACCCTTGAGAGGTGGCAAAACCTCGAAAGAGAAGCCTCTTTTGTCGCCCTTCTGATGTAAGAATTCTGCGATGTTCATATTACGTAATATCTATGTTCTCTTATTTTGGTTGCAAATTTACAAAAAAAATAGGGGAAAAGTGCAGAATATGCGTATTATTTTAAAATAAACAGATAAAAAATTTAAAATAAACAAATAAAAAAATAACCTAAAGTAAAATGGAACAACAACAAAAGGGCTCTAAGGCCTATCTTTTCTCGATTGTGATGGTCGCCGTTTTGGGTGGCTTGCTTTTCGGTTACGATACCGCTGTGATATCAGGTGCCGAGAAGGGTTTGCAGGCATTCTTCAAGGGTGCAGGTGATTTCGAATACACCGATGTGATGCACGGATTCACTTCTTCCAGTGCGCTGATCGGATGTATCATCGGTAGTTCGCTTTCTGGTCTTTTCGCCAGCAGGCTGGGTCGCAAGCGCTCGCTCATCTTTGCGGGTGTCTGCTTCTTCCTCTCTGCCTGGGGATCTATGGAACCGGAAACCTATCTCCTCCCTCAGGGACATGCCGACTGGACGCTGCTGGTAGTGTTCAATTTCTATCGTGTGCTGGGTGGTATCGGTGTAGGTATGGCTTCAGCCATCTGTCCGATGTATATCGGCGAAATCGCTCCGAGCAATGTGCGCGGTATGTTGGTGAGCTGCAATCAGTTTGCCATCATCTTCGGTCAGCTGGTGGTTTATTTCGTCAATTTCATCATTATGGGTTCCCATGCCAATCCTATCTATGATGCTGCGGGCGCCATCGCCAATATGGTGGATGCGCAGTGGACCATCGAGACGGGCTGGAGATATATGTTTGGTAGCGAGATGGTTCCGGCAGGTCTGTTCACCTTCCTGATCTGCTTCGTACCAGAGACCCCTCGTTATCTCGTGATGATCGGACAGGATGAGAAGGCATACGGCGTGCTTGCCAAGATCAATGGTTCTGAGAAGGCACGTGAGATTATCCACGATATCAAGAATACGGTGACCGTGAAGACCGAGAAGCTCTTCTCTTACGGTTTTATGTGTATCTTTGTGGGCGTGATGCTTTCTGTATTCCAGCAGGCTGTGGGTATCAATGCAGTGCTCTATTATGCGCCTCGTATCTTCCAGGATATGGGTATGGGCAATCCGATGGTTCAGACCGTCATCATGGGTGTTGTGAATATCTCGTTTACGCTGGTAGCTGTCTTTACGGTAGAGAAGCTGGGCAGAAAGCCATTGCTTATCTTCGGTTCCATCGGCATGGCAGTAGGAGCCTTGGGCGTAGCCTTCACCTTTGGAAATGAAGCATTGAGTACGGTTACCATGCTGAGTATCATGGTTTATAGTGCCAGCTTTATGTTCTCATGGGGACCTATTGCCTGGGTGCTTATCGCCGAGCTTTTCCCGAATACCATCCGTGGTGCGGCTGTAGCGATTGCCGTAGCTTTCCAGTGGATATTCAACTTCATTGTCAGCTCTACCTTCGTTCCGATGTTCAATATGCACCTGACTCCGGGCGATGATTTCGGTCATTGGTTTACTTATGGTCTGTATGGTGCCATCTGTATCGTTGCAGCCATCTTCGTATGGAAGCTGGTACCGGAAACCAAAGGCAAGAGCTTGGAGGATATGAGCAAGCTCTGGAAGAAAGATTAGGATAGGATTTCGAAATCAGAATCATGGGATTTTGGAAGAAAGATTAGAATAAAAAGTAAGGCGCGATAGCAGGGTAGCTATCGCGCCTTTTATGTAGTTTTCACGCTGAGTGATAAATTCAGACCATATATTTGTAAGTTGTTTGTATTTAAAAGAGTATTAACTTAATGTCTTATTTTGAATTAGAATCACAGGGTGATTCCTGTTATCGCTTGAAAGACAGAACCATGATGTATGGAACAGAACCGTATGTACCTACAGTTGTCTTGAATACATCATTCACCATTTCTGTGCCATTAAAGATGGCGCCTGGTGTGAGATAGAGCAGGAAGTTCTTCTTGGTTTGGTCTAATCCTGCAGCAGCATATCCATTGAGAGCATAGAATTTCAAAGTATAATTGTTATTCTGCTCATCCTTGAAAGTGATGTTGTTTGTTGCTGTATAGAAGAAAGGGGTTGTTGCATCCATAGAGTAAAGCTTTCCAGACAAAGGCTGATTTGGTACTTCTGAAATCAGCTTGCTGTATGTCTCGTTCTTCACATATTTAGCTAACAGCTTAACAGGGAAGTTGCTGATGCGATAGGTGCTGTCTGAAGGGTTGATAGTGATGTTGGTTTCAACACTGTCCTTCTGCTGGATATTGTTGTTTTTATCCGCAGGGAAGAGGATGCCGCACTGGTGAGAACCGCCTACGGTCTGCATCATGTTATAGGCTTCCTGCTTGGTTGGAAGCTGGATACCGTTGTCACTGTCTGAGTTACAAGAGGTGAATGACATAGCTGCAAAGAGTACAGCCAGGATTGAGAATAATGTAATTTTCTTCATTGTCTTATGAAATTTTATTTTTGTCTTATGTTATTCTAATTTTTTTTGTTTTTATGGGGGAATCTTTCCGGCACCTTTCGGTATCCGAGAGCGTTTTTAGCCCTAAATTCCATTATATAAAACGCAGAAAAGCAAGAATCTTGCATCTGTTTTTAGTTAATGAGAGTTAAAAGAATCCTTCTCCCGCAGTTTTTAAAGCTTTTTCCCGAACCGCATACGAAAAAAGGACTTCCCTTAGTGGAAAGTCCTTTTCTGAGATTGTGACTCGCATGGGGCTCGAACCCATGACCCCAACATTAAAAGTGTTGTGCTCTACCTGCTGAGCTAGCGAGTCAATCTCCAACCTTGTACAAAAGCGAGTGCAAAGGTACGACTATTTTTTGAAATCACCAAATATTTAGTCGTTTTTTTATTGTTTTTCTTCTATTTTGCCCATTTCAGAGGTTGTTTCCGGTGGTTCCTGCCCAGAATTCTCTTCATATTGCGGTTTTTCTCTCGTTACATACCGCTGCCAGTAAGCTATGAGAAGGGTGGTGAGCGGAAGGGCTACAATCAAGCCCAGGAAGCCCAACAGAGCGCCCCATATCGAAAGACTCAGGAGTAGGATGGCAGGGTTCAAGCCCATCGCCTTGCCCATGATCTTCGGCGTAACCACCATATCCGTAATCACCTGAACCACGCAGAATACCAATACCGCCAGTCCGAAGACTACCCAGAAGTTCTGTCCCGTGTCTGCCGCCTTGAGCATCGCCAGGAAGGCCGTAGGAATGAGGGCAAAGGTATGAAGATACGGTACCAGATTCATGATGCCGATCAGGATGCCCAGACCTATCGCCATCGGGAAACCGATGATGGTGAAGCCGATGCAGAACATGATGCCCATACAGAGCGACACCATTCCCTGACCTCGGATATAGTTGTTGAGCTCGCGCTCTACATCCTTCATCAGTGCAGTCCAGAACGGACGGTTCTTCTTCGGGAAGATGCGCACCCAGTTGGCTGTCAGGGTTTCGTAATCGAGCAGGATGAAGAACATATATAATAAGGTAATCATCGATGCCACGATACTCATCAGCACGGTTGCCGTCTGGCTCACTACAGAGAATACCTTCGGCATCGTGGTCTTCAGGGCATCGGTGAAGTCCTTGCTCTTCAGAATTCGTTCTATGGTAGTCTGGTTGTCCTGTATCCACTCCTTGATCAGCATCGTGAGATTGTTGGTATGGGTGGTTTGATGGACCCATCGGGTCAATACTTCTCCCAGTTTGTCAAACTGGTCGATCATCGGCGGGATGATGAGCCAGATGACGCCACCCACGATGGCTATCGCAGCTCCCATTGCCAGCAGAATGGACAGGGCACGGACCTTGACATGGAGTTTATTCTCGATGAACTTCACGACGGGATAGAGCAGGTATGCGAAAAACCATGCTATAAAGAAAGGAAGCAGTACACCACTCAGATAGTTGGTGATGTAGAGTACTGCGATGACGAGGGTAACAATACCAGCCCATCTGATGAACTTATCGAACGTAATCTCCTTACTCATTTACTTTGAACTTTGAATTTTGAACTTTGAACTTTATGATTAGTAAAGCTGTTGTATCTTTGCTCTTCACTCTTCGTTCTTTATTTCTCCTGGCTGATGGCTTTCTGGTAGCAGTCTCTGCAGAGCGGCTCGTATTCATCCTGCTCACCCAGGAGCACACGCTTGTCGTTAGCCACCAGTCGATGGCTGACGTATGCCAGTGCACCGCACTTCACGCAGATGGCGTGCACCTTGGTCACCTCGTCGGCGATGGCACAGAGAGCCGGAATTGGACCGAAGGGAACCCCCTTGAAATCCATATCCAGACCCGCCACGATGACGCGTACGCCGCGGTTGGCGAGTTCGTTGCAGACCTCCACCAATCCATTGTCCAGGAACTGAGCCTCGTCGATACCGACCACGTCGATATCCGAAGCCAATAGCAATATCGATCCGGAAGAGTCAATAGGAGTAGATCGGATAGAGTTCTGGTCATGGCTCACTACATTGTCTTCGGAGTAGCGGGTATCCATCGCCGGCTTGAAGATTTCCACCTTCTGTTTGGCGAAGCTAGCACGCTTCATTCTTCGGATCAGTTCCTCGGTTTTTCCGGAGAACATCGATCCGCACACCACTTCAATTCTTCCGGGGCGGTGTGCCTCCCCATTCAGTATTTCAGTCATTTCGGGGACAAAATTACTAATAAGGTTTTAAAAAATGCAAAGATACGCAGTTTTTTTTTGCTATGAAAGATTAATTAACTACATTTGTACCCACTTATGGGCATATTATATATCGTACCGACTCCAGTAGGCAATATGGAGGACATGACAATGCGAGCCATCCGAGTCTTGAAAGAGGCGGATATGGTGCTCGCTGAGGACACTCGGACATCGAGCGTCCTGCTTAAGCATTTCGATATTAAAAATCGATTAGTGGCGCATCATAAGTTTAATGAGCATGGCACATCGGCTGGCATCGTAGAGCGATTGAAGGCTGGTGAGACCATAGCCTTGATCAGTGATGCAGGAACCCCAGGCATCAGCGACCCTGGTTTCTATCTGGCTCGTGAGGCTGCGAAAGCAGGCATCACCGTGCAGACCCTTCCGGGACCTACGGCTTGTATCCCAGCCATCGTGTCGTCCGGATTACCTTGCGACAGATTCTGCTTCGAGGGATTCATCCCGCAGAAGAAGGGCAGACAAACCTATCTGGAATCGCTCAAGGATGAGGTGCGCACCATGATCTTCTACGAGTCACCCTATAGAGTGGTGAAGACCTTGCAGCAGTTTGCCGAGGTCTTTGGAGAAGACAGACAGGTGAGCTGTTGCCGTGAAATCTCGAAGCTGCACGAGGAAAGTGTGCGCGGAAGCCTTGCCGAGGTGATCGCCCACTTCCAGGAGACGGAGCCGCGCGGTGAGTTCGTCATCGTACTGGCGGGTAAGGATCCCAAGCAGCTGAAGGAGGAATTGAAGGAAAAGCGACGCGAAGAGCGTAAGAATAATAAATAAAAAATATTAATCATAAAATTAACAAAAAGGAGAAGGATTATGAAAAAGCTATTAATGATGGCATGCCTCGCAGCCTTTGTTTTAACTGGATGTAACAACGGTAAGAACAATGCCGCTAATAATGCGGCTCAGTCAGATTCGCTCAACAGCATCATTGCGCAGAAGGATAGCGAACTGAATGATATGCTGGGCACTCTGAATGAGATTGAGGATGGTCTCAACCAGATTAATGAGGCCGAGAACCGTGTGGTGCTCTTGAAGAATGGCGAGGGTGCCAGCAAGAGACAGAAACTCAAGGAGGATGTGCAGTTCATCGCTACTCGTATGAAGCAGAACAAGGAGCTCCTCGCTAAGTTGCAGAAGCAGTTAGCTAACAGCTCTATCCAGGGCGACCAGCTCAAGAAGACCATCGAGAACCTGCAGAAGCAGCTGGCTGAGAAGGAGAAGCAGCTCCAGGCACTTCGTGAGGAGTTGGATAGCAAGGATATCCACATCGCTGCTCTTGATGAGACAATCAACAACCTGAACACCAAGACCACCAACCTGACCAAGGAAAGCAGTAAGAAGACTGAGGTGATCAATGCTCAGGATAAGCAGCTCAACACAGCATGGTATGTATTCGGTACCAAGAAGGAGCTGAAGAACCAGCACATCATGGAGGATGGCAAGGTAATGACCGGTAACTTCAACAAGAGCTACTTTACAAAGGTAGATATCCGTGAGGTTTCTGAAATCAAGCTCTACTCTAAGTCAGCTAAGTTGCTCACTACTCATCCTTCAAGCTCTTATACTCTGGTTCGTGATGCCAACAAGCAATATACGCTCCGCATCACCAACTCTCAGATCTTCTGGAGCACCAGCAAGTACCTGGTTGTTATCGTGAAGTAACGGAGTATC
>OIDD01001253.1_pt1 | contig 10947 bp, 8 predicted proteins | sample 1606751 | NCBI WGS metagenome assembly OIDD01 (sample SAMEA3882544, study PRJEB24775) | human gut metagenome | biome: human-associated habitat; feature: intestine environment; material: feces | place: Netherlands | collected 2009/2010
CCAGCTTCATAAGATCCTGCGCATCAATCTCCGGATATTTTACTTCCTGATAAAAGGTATTCCAGTACGGCACCTTTTTCCCATCCGGAAATTCCACCATCAGGATCGGCAGCCCGGGTTTGCGGAAAAACATCTGCTTCAGGCAGCTTTCCTCTGGCTGGATATAGCCTTCCTCCGTCATGGTTCCATGCCCTTCCCAGAAGCGGTTCCAGTCGATGAAAAAATCGCGGTACGCAGAAGCCTCCCCTTTTTCCACAAGATCCTGAAACTGTGGGGACTGTGCGGAAGCATGGTTTAAAATAAAATCCAGTTTCAGGTCAATCCCCATATTCTTTAACTGGTCAAGGTCTTCCCGGTTGGCAAGCTGCTCATTCAGGTCATAGTCGATCACGGAAAATCCCCGGTCGAGATCGGAATGGTACAGGCTCGGCAGAATGTAAAAAGAAGAAAATACATCCTGCATTGCCTCAGTTTTTAGCAATGTTACAATATCTCCCAGATTTCCTCCAAGGCTGTCGGGATATGCATTGAGCATCGGTTTATGGTTCATAAACTCTTCCGTCCTTTCCCACGATTAATCCTGCATTTTTGCGCTGCACTTCAAGTTTTTCCTGTTCCAGTTCTACCACGCGGCAGATAAACGGGCTTGCGGCATTCTCATCGCGGTTTCTGCGGATGCGCCGCTCCTTTGTCTCCTCCGGGGAACTTTCCAGGAAGACGGGCAGATCCACACCATGTAAATCATCACTGCCTCCGTGTGTCCACTCCAGAAGTAATACGGATATTCCGGAAAAATCGGTTTCTTCCGATGAGATCTCGCCATCTTCCCGTCCCATATGCCGCAATGTGATCGTATCTTTTCCCTCATGAAATGCCGCAAGCACTTCATTGATCCGGTCGAAGTCAATCTCTTTCTTTGTTCCGAGATATCCACGCAGTCCGTCTTCCCCTGTCTCTTTATACACACGCATCCGTTCTTCATCGTTGCGTTTTGGAATCCGGTGTGGATAATCATCGCCAGAGAGCAGATAACAACCCGTTCCGTCATTTAAAAAGTACTGCTGCAATGCCGTTGCGAGTGTTGTTTTTCCGGAACCGGAGCCACCGTAAAGGCTGATGACCACTCGATTTTTGGCATTCCTGTCACACCATTTCTGCACTTTTTCATATAATGTTCCAGCCTCTTTCAGTTCTGTAAAAGCAAACTGATATGCCTCATATTCTCTGGTAAACGGCGGAAGCGGAATTCCCGCATGCATCAGTGCTGCACCGGAATACTGCCTGCCGCTCTGTTCTTCCAGATACACGGCATCCGGTTTTAACCCACGCAGGCGGACATAAACGGTCGCCTGATTTGCCTCTGCCATAAGACGCACTACGCTTACCAGTGCATGATCCTGTTGCTCTGAGACGGACATCCATGCCGCAATTTCATCCGTAAACGGATCCGACAGCCGCCAGTACGTTCCCTCGTTAATGAGCGTTTCATACTTCTTGTACGTTTTGATCTGCTCCCGGATCTGCTGTTTTTCCTCATCCGATAAAAGCGCCGGGTTTAATTCATAACCGAAGGTTCCCGCCATCGCCGTCACCCCACGGGTATGGAAACTTGTCACCCGTCCGGTCTGGTGATTTGGCACCGCCGAAACATGCGCCCCCATCGCGGAAACCGGATAGAAAAACGAAGTTCCGTACTGGATTCTTGTGCGGTTGATCGCATCGGTATTGTCGCTGCACCAGATCTGTGGGGAATAATAAAGCATTCCCGCGTCAAACCTGCCGCCGCCACCGCTGCATCCCTCCAGCAGAAGATCCGGATAGCGGCTGCACAGGTGTTCCAGAAAATCATAGACACCAAGCACATAATCATAGGAAAGATTTCCGGCATAAACATCTGCCATGCTGCGGTTCATATCCCACTTGACATAATCAATTTTTCCCTGATCGAGCACGGCACAGATCTGGTCAAATACACAGTCGCGCACTTCTTTTCTGGAAAAATCAAGCAGTAGCTGGTTTCTCGAGCGCACCGGCTTTTTCCCGGGAATCCGGATTGCCCAATCCGGATGCGCCCGGTACAGATCACTGTCTTCATTGACCATCTCCGGCTCAATCCAGATGCCAAATTTCACGCCCTGCTCATGCACACGGGTAATAAGATCTGCCAGACTGCCCCCCAGTTTCTTTTCGTTGACCTGCCAGTCCCCAAGGGAAGAATTGTCATCATTTCTTTTCCCGAACCAGCCGTCATCCATCACTACCATATCAATTCCAAGGGAAGCGGCTTCTTTTGCCAGATCCACAATCGTATCTCCCGTAAAATCGAAATAGGCTGCCTCCCAGCTGTTGATCAGCACCGGACGCTGCATATGGACATATTTGCTGCGGCACACATGATTTCGGATGCAGTTATGATACTGCTGTGAAAGCGCAGACAATCCATCTGCCGAATAGGATAAAATGACTTCCGGCACCGTAAAGGTTTCTCCAGCCGCGAGCGGGTAGGAAAACAGTTCTTCATTTAATCCAAGAAGCAGGCGCGTCTGGTTGAACTGGTCTTTTTCCGCCTCACAGGAGAAATTGCCGCTGTATACAAACAGCATGCCATAGCAGCTGCCTGCCGTCTCTGTTGTCCCTTTTTCTGCCAGAATCACTGCGGGATTATACTGATGGCTGGATGTTCCCCTGCGGCTGCCAAACGCAATCGTTCCATGTCCCAGCGGGGTGCGCTCCAGATTGCGCTCCATGGCATGCTTTCCATAAAACCGCAGGACATCAAAATCTCCCTGTACAAAATCCAGACAGGCTGCCGCTGCCTTTTCGATCGTAATCTGTCCGGTTCCCATATTTTTAATCCGGACACTCCTTGTAATGACATCATTTTCTTCCAGAACACCATACAGCAGATGCACTTCAACCAGTGCGTTTTCATCTGCAAGGACTATTTCCAGTGTCTGTGCTTCGTTTTCATCTGCCCAGACAGCCGGAAGTCCCTGTAACTGATACTTGCCGCCTCGGATCTCATAGCTCTTAAAAAGCAGATCCGCACTTTCCACCCCTTTTTCATTTTTGATATTCAGCGCGATATTGCGGTAATCCCCGGTGCCAAGGGACGGATATTCCTGTGGCAGCGCATCCAGCGAATAGGTGCGGTCCATGCCCGCTGCATAAGGATTTCCGGAAAATCCGCGGTCTGCATAGGTTAGGACATAGTCCATGGAACTGTTTGTTTTTTCCCCATAGTACAGATGCAGCAGATATCCCAGTGGGTCGACCTGCATCTGATAGGTTGTATGCGCTGTATGCAGGGTAAATATTTTTTTATTTGGATTGTATATAATTGCCATAGAAGTCACCTCGTTTATTCTTTATCCTTTGACTGCACCGTTTGCCACACCATTTAAAATCTGTTTCTGGCAGATCATATAAAAGATCAGTATCGGGATCAGTGCCAGAATATAGGAGGCAAACGCCAGATTGTAATTGGTTCCAAACTGTGTCTGGAAGTTAAGCTGTGCAAGCGGCAGCGTATTCTGTCCGGTTCCGGACATGATCACAAGCGGTGTCATAACATCGTTCCATGTTCCAAGGGCTGTCAGAATCGCAACCGTCGCATGCATCGGTTTCATCATCGGGAATACCACTCTCCAGTAAGTCGTCCAGGTACTTGCCCCATCAATATCTGCTGCTTCTTCGAGTGCTTCCGGAATATTTTTTAAATATCCACTGTAAAGCAGGACATTCATTGGCATGTAAAATACCAGATACAACACGATGACACCGACACGGTTTCCAAGTCCCATGTGTGCCGTCTGTTTTACCAGAGGCATCATTAAGATGGAAAATGGAACAAACATACCACTGACAATATACAGATAGATAAAACGGAAACTTTTTCTTCTTGCCATGCCCCGCCCGATCACATAGCCTGCAATTGAGTGGATCAGAATTGCCAGTACGATCGTTACCAGAGTGATCAGTAAACTGTTTCCAAGAGAACGCCAGAAATCGGTCACTTCCATTGCCTGACGGAAGTTTTCAAAACTCCATTGTTTCGGGAAAGAAAGTGCACCCGCCACATCGTTTGTCATCTCACTTGGTTTCTTAAACGCAATGATCGCTGCCATATACAGTGGAAAAAATACGGTAACCGTCCCCAAAATCAGAACAATCGTAAGTACCCGGTTTGTTTTCTGTTTTTCTTTCATCATAACTGCTCCTCCTTCTTATTCATGACTGTCATCTGGAAAAGTGAAATTGCCACAATCACAATAAAGAAAATAACTGCATTTGCACTCTGGAATCCAAACTGTCCGCCATCCATACCATTTTTATAAATCAGGTAAGAGATCGATTCGGTGCTCTGTGCCGGACCTCCCTTGGTCAAAGACATGATCTGGTCGAATACCATGAGAAAATTCTTTGTGCTCAATACCAGATTGATTGTTACAAACGGCATAACCAGTGGAAATGTTACTTTCCAGAACTGTTTCCATTTACTTGCTCCATCAAGCATACTCGCCTCGTAAACTTCCTCCGGGACGGTCTGCAGACCGGAAATATAAATAATGGTATTCATGGCAACTGCCTGCCATACACCAACAATCAGCACACCAATCCACGCATATTTTTCACTTGCAAGAATACTGTTCTGCAAAAATCCAATATGGAACACATTTCCCACAGTTGGAAGAATGTAAGTAAAAATAAAACTAAAAATATAACCGATGACAAGTCCTCCTAAAATATTCGGCACAAAATAAATACCGCGCAGTGCACTTTTAAAACGGATTGCACTGTTTAATCCAACTGCCATGATCAGACTTAGCACATTTACCAGTATCGTTCCTGCCAGTGCATATTTAAACGTAAACACATAGCTTTTTCCCACGCGGGAATCCGTAAACAGATCTGCATAGTTCCGGAACCCGACATAATCGTACGTTCCGTATCCTTTATAATTGGTAAAACTGTAAATCACACCTTTGATCATTGGAAGTGTATTGAATGCAAAAAATAAGATCACAACCGGTATAACAACCGCCCAGAATGTTTTGTCCCTGTTTGACATTTTCTTTTTCATTGTGCATCCTCCTGTTCTTTCTGATAATCCTGTACTTTCCGAATCAGATCCCGGTTATAGCGCTTCCAGTCGGAATCAAATTTTTTCAAAAACTTTTCCTGTGCATTGTCGCTTGTATCCAGCAGGAACGTCTGGATCATGGCATCCACACTCATCTCACTCGGATAATGGTGATCCTGATAATCTGCCATGCGGTTATTTTCAATGTAAGGACGCATATCCTTAAGTGTTTCCGGAATTGCAAAATCCCCATCCTTGCAGGCAATTCCACCCTGATCATCCAGATAAATCTGAATGGTTTCATCGTCATACAGATATTTTAAAACTTCATATGCTGCTTCTTTGTTTTTGCATGCTTTCATCACAGAAAACTGTAAATCAATTCCTGAATTTAATACATTGTCTGATTCCTCATCATTTGCAGGAAATGTAAAAGAGCCGATATTCATGTCAGGGTTGACCGATTTAATCTGCGGGATTGCATAGCTTCCGATCGGATACATGGCAGATTCCCCGCGGGCAAATGCTGTACATGCATCGTTATAACCATATGCATACGGATTTTTTTCGGCGTAATCCAAAAGCGCACGCATCTTTTCTGCTACCGGTCCATACGTATCGGAAAATGTGGTATTTCCCATATTTACCTGATTGCAGGTATCCGAATCGGTAAGTCCGACTGCCAGCGCATTCCACGGAGCCAGACAGGTCCAGGTATCTTTAAAGCCCAGATACAGCGGAAGTGTTCCGCTCTGTTTTATTTCATCACACAGTGTGGTAAATTCCTGCCAGGTGGTCGGAACTTTCCAGCCATTTTCCTCAAACAGATCTTTGTTATATAAAATTCCTGCCGCGTTTGCCACATATGGAAGTGCATATGTGCCATCCTTTGGAATAAACTCCAGTTCCTTATCCATATCCAGATATGCCTGCTTGACCGTCTGAACTTCATCCAGATCGGAAATATCATCAAACAGATCTGCATCTAAAAAATTTGAGTAGTTGATATCGCCTCCGATTGCAATGATATCCGGATAATCCTCCCGGATAAAACGTGTCTTTAAAATGGTCATTGCTTCATTTGGAGATGAAATCGTCAAATGAATGTCATCATGTGTTTCATTGAACCGCTTTTCAATTTTTTCAAATGCCTTAACTGCTTCTGGTTTGTAGGAAACCACTTCAATCTCCGTTTTTCCATCCGCCCTTTTTTCGTTTCCGCATCCAGCAAGTCCTGTCATACACATACCAAGTGCAAGCACAGCCGCAAGACCACGGAAAATATTCCTTTTTGCCATATTCCTCTCTCCTTTTCTTAAATATATCCGCTTGCCTTTTTGATAATCTGATTATAACATACCTTTATGCGTCCTTAAATACCCATATTTTTTTAATTTTATACCTAAATGCAATATTTTGTGCTATAATAGATACTAATATCGCATTTTGGTATATACGGAGTGTTTTATGAGTAATACATTTTTTAATATTTTTCCAAATGAAAATTTTATTGATCTGTGCATGTATCAGTTTGGATACGAACAGTGTGATCCCGGTCATTCTTTCGGACCTGCAACACGCAACCACTACCTGTTTCACTACATTCTTTCCGGAACCGGAACGCTTATGGCAGACAATGCAAAGGGGGAAACACAAACCTATTCCGTAAAAAGCGGACAGGGATTTATGATTTTCCCGGGGCAGATCAATACTTACATTGCCGATGAACAGCTTCCATGGGAATATATGTGGATCGAATTTGACGGCTTACGTGTAAAAGAGGCTTTAAGTGTCACAGATTTGTGCAAAGACGCGCCCGTTTATCATTCCCATTCCAAAGAATTACGGGAAAAACTTGCCGATGAAATGCTTTATATCGTCAATCATCCGCAGGAATCCTCCTTCCATCTGATCGGGCATCTGTATCTGTTTTTGGATTATCTGCTGCAGTCGGCAAAATCAGCAACGCTGATCTCCAGTGGGCGCATGAGTGACTATTATATAAAAGAAGCGATCAATTATATGGAACAGAATTTTCAGAATACTATTTCGATTGAAGATATCGCTGCGGTATGTGGCATCAACCGGAGTTATTTCGGAAAAATCTTCCGCAACTCGACCGGTCGCTCCCCACAGGAATTTCTTATGAACTACCGAATGGTAAAGGCTACGGAATTATTAAAGCTGACTTCCTTATCCATTGCAGATGTCGGCTCTGCTGTCGGATACGAAAATCAGCTTCATTTTTCCCGTGCATTTAAAAATATTTATGGTGTTTCCCCTCGGGAATGGAGAAAACAGAACAAATAGCTTATGCTTCCTGCTTCTTTGCAGTAAACAGTTTCTTCAGACAGCTGAATGCAACCAGCACACCGAGAACCATCAGAAGAATAGCCACGATAAACTGCAGACCGTCTACCAGGAAAGTTGCCTGACCACCGGCAATATTGGAAACCAGTGCAATGGTCTTCTGGATCAGTGCGGTAAACGTAACTGCCAGCATAACAAACATCGGTATGTAAAGTGTCCAGCCGGTTCTTCCAGTTGTCTTTAAGAATACCGCAAGTGCAATCAGTACAAGTGCTGCAAGCAGCTGGTTCGCAGAACCAAACAGTGGCCAGATATTATTGTATCCGCCAAGAGTCAGTAAATAACCAAAGAATAAGGTAATAATTGTTGCAAAATATTTATTGGTCAGAACTTTCTGCCAGCCCGGCATCTTGGAAGTGTCAGTAGTATCCCCGTAAAACAGCTCCTGAAACGACATACGTCCGATCCGTGCAACAGAATCGAGAGAGGTCAGTGCCAGTGCAGATACACACATCGTCATAAATACGGTAGCAACCTGTACCGGAATACCGAATTTTTCGAAAAATCCTGCAACACCAGCAGAGAAAATGGAAAACGGAGTACCCTCCGGCTTTGTTCCGTTTACGGCAACCGCACCAACAACAACCAGTGCAATGACTCCGAGCAGTGACTCTACCACCATGGCACCATAACCGACCATTGGCATATCTTTCTCATTACTGATGGTCTTTGATGATGTTCCGGAAGAAACCAGACTGTGGAATCCGGATACCGCACCACAGGCAATCGTTACAAATAAGGTAGGGAACAGATAACTGCCATCTACATTAAATCCGCTAAATGCATTCAGCTTCATAGTCGGATGCTCGGCAATGACACCGACAACCGCACCAATGATCATGCCCAGCAGCATGAAAGTGGTCATGTAATCACGCGGCTCCATGAGCAGCCACATCGGCATGACAGAGGCAAGGAACAGATATGCCATAACAATATAGATCCAGGTACTCTTTGTCGCATACATTGGAAGTTTCATACCAATGATAAACATGACAACCAACAGGGCAATGGCAACCACTGCGCGAACCCACTCTTTCATTTTCCCGACCTTTTTCTGAATCAGGCCAAAGATGATGGCAACAACGATAAACAACATGGAAATGGATGCTGCTGCGGAATTCGCATAGCCTGTTGCCTTTGTCATCCCTTCCACACCTTTTCCGACAAACGTTCCGGCAACCATATCGGTAAAAGCTGCCATAACCAGAAGGGTAAACAGCCAGCAGAACAGCATAAATAATTTCCGGCCGGTTCTTCCGATGTATTTCTCGATGATCATTCCCATCGATTTTCCTTCATTCTTAACAGATGCATACAATGCCCCGAAATCCTGTACCGCTCCGAAGAACAGACCTCCGATTAAAAGCCACAGCAGTACCGGAACCCAGCCGAATACCGATGCTAAAATCGGTCCGGTGACAGGTCCTGCACCTGCGATCGAAGAAAACTGATGAGCAAATACCGTCAGTTTGGAAGACGGAACGTAATCCTGTCCATCCTCATGTGTGTAAGCAGGGGTTTTTGCCTTTGGATCAAGCCCCCATTTGTTGGCAAGCCAGCGTCCGTAAAACAGATAACCGGCACCCAGTACGACAATTGCAATTAATACAATTACTAAACCATTCATTGTTTTTTCGCCTGTTGGCGACTCCCTTCTTAAATATTTGCAAAGAGACAGGAACAAGAATTTAAAAAGCCTCCGTCCCATATACCTGTTACAGTATATAAAGACGAAGGCTTATTTTATGCTTCCGCGTTACCACTTTATTTGCCGTATGAAACGACCACTCACTCTCATCTCAACAGACTCCCCTCTGCAGAAATAAGGTTCCTGATAACGGTAGAATACCGATGAAGCTTACTGTCCTGACGGAATTCAGCCCACAGCTCACAGAGGATGGTCACCATATCTGTCTGTTGTCTCGCACCGCCCGACAACTCTCTGGAAAAAAGTATATTGTGATCGTATTCTGTTCTATGCATTTGCTCTATGACTCTTCGTTAACAAAAAACATAGCACTTGATTCGACAATTGTCAATACACCTTTCAACTATTTTCTCTTTTTTCTTGCAAGAACGACACTTTGGATCACCAGGAACAGACAAAGCATTGCTGCAATTGTGATGCCTGTCCACCATGCCTGATCCAGTCCGGCGGAGGAAACAATATTCTGAATCGTACTGAGGGAGAGTACACCGAAGAATGTTCCAATGATATTTCCGACACCGCCGGTCAGGAGTGTTCCACCAATAATGGATGATGCAATCGCGTTCATTTCCATTCCGCTTGCATGTGTTGCCGCACCGGAACCGACATGCAGGAAATATACATAGCCAGCAATACCGGCGAGCAGCCCACTCAGCAGATGCGCAAGAAAACGTGTCTTTTTAACGTTAATTCCAAGCATAAGAGCACTCTGGCGGTTACCTCCAACCGCATAAAACGAACGGCCAAGCTTCGTCCAGCGAAGCATGACAAACATAATCACAACGATCAGGATTGCCACAATCACACCGATTTCCACATATGCATTCACATATTTGCCAATACGGTTGACAGATCCCATTCCCGGAACAATTACACGGGTATCTTTCAATTTTACAAATGCCTCATTTTGTACATTGAACGGATCTGTATGTACGATAGAAGTCATACCTCTTGCAAAAAACATACCTGCAAGTGTTACGATAAATGGCTGGATATCCAGATATGCTACCAAAAATCCCTGTACCAGACCAAATCCAAGACCAATGGCAAGTGCAATCAGGAGAGAGACAAACAAATTTCCGCCCTTGAAATCCAGATATACCGCGCAGCACATACTTACAAGTGCAACGACACCGCCGACTGAAATATCAATGCTTCCGGTAATCATAACCAGACTAAGTCCGCATGCTGTAATGATCAATGCGCCATTGGCGTTTAATATATTAAAAAATGTCTGTGGTTTTAAAAATCCACCGCCCTCAAAAATCATCGCGCCGATATACATCAGGAAAAATACAACGATGGTGATTGTCAAAAGCAGGTTGGCATCGGAAAGTGATACCTTTTTTAAGGATTTTGATTTCATATTAGCCTACCTCCTTTGCATTTCTTACTTTCATCTTCTGTGAAAAAGATGCAAATTTTTCCCGTACCACCGGAGCACTGATGACAACTAGGATAATAACAACAATTGCCTTATAAGCAGAGATTGCTTCGGATTTTACGTTGAACTTATACAGTGTTGTGGTCAAAAACTGAATGACATATGCACCCAGAATAGATGCCGGCAGATTGAACTTGCCACCGCTTAATGAATTTCCTCCAAGTGCTACTGCAAGGATCGCATCCATCTCAATATCTTTTGCAATAACAGAATAGTTAATTGTGGAAATACGACTTACTTTGATCAGTGCTGCCACTGCCACACAAAGTCCTAAAATAACAAAGCTCAAAAACTTGATAAATGCCGGATTTAATCCGTTTAATCGTGAAGAACTCTCATTAA
>OIDD01001259.1_pt1 | contig 10917 bp, 6 predicted proteins | sample 1606751 | NCBI WGS metagenome assembly OIDD01 (sample SAMEA3882544, study PRJEB24775) | human gut metagenome | biome: human-associated habitat; feature: intestine environment; material: feces | place: Netherlands | collected 2009/2010
CCCCTCCCTGCGCCGCCCGTTGCGGATTGTGACTGGCCGGCTACTTGACAGCCGTCGTGTCGAGCGGTTCGAGCTCGTCGCCGAGGTTCACGAGGTGCTCCTCGGGAATGCCCAGCGAGCGGTAGAAGTCGTTGATCTCGTCGACCACGTCGCGGCGTCCGGCATAGACGGCCAGGTAGTAGGCGTCGCCCAGCTGGTCGAGCTTCTCGTCGAAGAGCGGCGTCACCATGTAACCCAGCACGCCGTCGAAGCGCAGGTAGTAGTCGATGTATTCGATGAGCGTCTGCGTGTACTCCCGCATCAGGGCGTCGCCCTTCTCGGCCGCCCCCTCGATGCCGAGCGCCGAGGCGGCGTAGTAGGCCTCGAGGAAGGGGAAGGTGTTGCCGTCGGTGAAGCGGATCTGGCTCGACGGCAGCCGCTCCAGCCCGAGGTCGAGCAGCTCGACGGCCTCCTCGCCGCGGTTCTGCCGCAGCAGCTCCTTCGCCACGCGGGCAAAGGCTTCGCGTGCGTGCGAGGCGCTCAGGTTGTACTGGATGAAGTAGTCGGCGTAGACGCGCGGGTCGGCCAGGTTGCCGTAGCGGAAGGTATCCCTGAGCAGCGGCGCCGCATAGTCCGGGTCGATGCGGCCGATCTCCCACGGGTTGGTCGCCGGGGTGCGGATCGGCACGAAGCGGTAGGCGTAGCCGTCGAACTGGAGGTAGTCGAGCAGCCCGAGGTCCTGCATGATGTAGACCTGCGTGAGGTAGATCGGGCGCTTCCAGTCGAAGTTGGCCAGCATGTCGAGAATCATCAGCTGGCTCTTGTCCAGCGAGTTGCGCTTGAGCTCGAGGTAGACCGTATCGACGATCAGGTCGCGGTCCTTCTCGGCCACGATGCCCGAGGCGATGGCGTTCTCCTTGTTCACGGGCAGGGCGATGCGCTTGGTCGGGATGAAGTCGGCCAGCTCACCTTCGGGCGTGCCGTTGTCGAGGCGCACCTTCGAACGGGGGTCTTCGCTGCGCACGAAGTCGATCACCTCCCTGATGTCGAGCGTGCGGTCCGTGCGCTCGTAGATCGGCACGAGGTCGTTGACGAAGGTGTACTTGCTTTTGGGCAGCGAGAAGGGGACGCCGGCGGCCTCGTTGGCCCGGGTCTTCATCTCGTCGATGTACCACTCGCCGCCGAGGTACGAAGTGTTCATGATGCGCACGTCGGGCCGCACGTTGTAGACCTCCTGGTTGTTCCACAGCGGGAAGGTGTCGTTGTCGCCGTAGTTGAGGATGATCGAGTTCGGAAGCGTCGACATGAGGTAGTTCCAGCCGATGTCGCGCGCCATGTAGCGGTGCGAGCGGTCGTGGTCGTCCCAGTTCTGGGCGGCGAGGATCGTCGGGACGCCCAGGCCGACGAGCGTGGCGACGGCCGCCGTGGCGACGGTGTTGCGGCGCGTGAGCCACGCGAACAGGTCGCGCAGGGCCAGCACGCCGAAGCCGATCCAGATGGCGAAGGCGTAGAACGATCCGGCGTAGACGTAGTCGCGTTCGCGCGGCTCGCCCGGCGAGGTGTTGAAGTAGACCACCAGTGCGATGCCCGTCATGATGAAGAGCCACATGACGATCGAGAAGTTGCGCTGGTCGCGGTTGAGCTGGTAGACGAGGCCGATCAGACCCAGCAGGAAGGGGAGGAAGTAGTAGGTGTTGCGCCCCTTGTTCTCGGCGATCTCGCGCGGCAGGTCCTCCTGCGGACCGAGGGCCCGCTCGTCGATCCACTTGATGCCCGAGAGCCAGTTGCCGTCCGAAATCTTCACGCGCGAGGGCTGGATGTCGCTCTGGCGCCCCACGAAGTTCCACAGGAAGTAGCGCCAGTACATGTACGAGAGCTGGTAGTTGAGGAAGAAGTTGAGGTTCTCGGCGAAGGTCGGTTCAACGACCGTGCGCATCTCGCCGTAGCCCGTGTCGTAGACCCGCTTGCGGCCGAAGTCGAGCACCTCGGCGCGTACCGGGCGGCCCGCCTCGTCGCGGACGATCTCGCCGTTCTCGTCACGCTGCACCTCGGTCTTGGTGCGGTAGGCGGCCCACTGCATGTATTCGTTCTCGCTCTTGGCGTGGTTCCACATGCGCGGGAAGAGGTGCATGAACTCCGGCGAGTAGGTGTATCCCGAGACGGTCGAAACCGACTTGTAGCGGCCGTCCTCGTCGAGGTAGTAGGACTGCTTCTGCCGGAAGCCGTCGATCGGCGCCGAGTAGTAGGGTCCATAGAGCAGCGGGCGGTCGCCGTACTGGTCGCGGTTGAGCAGCGACAGCAGCGCGAAGGGGTTGTCGGGGTTGTTGGAGTTCATCGGCGGGTTGGCCGCGGCGCGGATCGTCACCGAGGCGTAGGAGGAGTAGCCGACGAGCACCATGGTCGTCGACAGCAGGATGAGGTTCAGCACGACGCGCCCCCTGCGGTGGAAGTACCAGGCGCCCCAGCCCAGCCCGAGGATTAGCGCCAGCGAGAAGACAACCATACCCGAGTTGACGGGCAGTCCGAGCGTGTTGACGAAGAAGAGGTCGACCATCGCCCCGGCGTAGACCGTGTAGGGGATGATGATGTTGTTGACGAAGACGAGGATCGCCCCGGCGGCGAGTGTGGCCAGGATAACCCCTTTGGCGGTTACCTGCTGTGTCTTGCGGAAGTAGTAGATGAAGACGAGCGCCGGGATGGTCAGCAGGTTGAGGATGTGGACGCCGATCGAGAGGCCCATCAGGTAGGCGATCAGCACGATCCAGCGCGACGCATGGGGCTCGTCGGCCTGCTCCTCCCACTTGAGCATGAGCCATACGACCAGCGCCGTGAACATCGACGAGAGGGCGTAGACCTCGCCCTCGATGGCCGAGAACCAGAAGGTGTCGGTGAAGGTGTAGGCCAGGGCGCCGACGGCTCCCGCGCCGAGGATCGCCCAGGTGTTGGCCCGGGTCAGTTCGGCGCCATTGCGCGTGACGAGCCGGCGTGCCAGGTGGGTGATCGTCCAGAAGAGGAAGAGGATGCAGAAGGCGCTGGCCAGCGAGTTCATCGCGTTGACGGCGATGCCCACGTAGTCGGGGTTGCCGAAGGCGAAGAGGGTGGCCAGGCGTGCCAGCATCATGAAGAGCGGAGCTCCGGGCGGGTGTCCGACCTCGAGCTTGTAGGAGGTGGCGATGAATTCCGAGCAGTCCCAGAGGCTCGAAACCGGCTCCATGGTCATCAGATAGACGATCGCCGCCACGGCGAAGACGGCCCATCCGACGAGGTTGTTCCAGCGTTTGAAAAATGTCATGTTTTTCGGTGTATTCGCGGTTTGTCGTGCAAAATTAATCATTTAACGGGGAAATGCAATCCTTATTATCCGTTAATGACGCGAAGAGAGCCGTTTCGTTCATTGCCTTGCGCCGCGTCCGGCACGGCGGCGGTGACGGCGGCGGTGCGGGGCCTGCGCCGCCGGTTCCACGACGCGGTCCGGACGCCTTGCGGCGGCGGTTCCGGGGCGGTTGGGCTGCCTTGCGGCGGTGGGGGCGGGACGGTTGCCTTTCGCGGCGGCGGGCTGCCTGTCGGTGTCTGCGGGGTGCCTGCCGGCGGAGCGTTTCTGCGTTTTTCCGGCGGCGGGATCCGGACGGTTGGCGTCGGCGGCCGTGCCGGCTGCCGGAGCCTTTGCTGTCCGCACGGCGGCGGGGCGGATAGCGTGCGGGTGTGCGGCCGGGGCCGCAGTCTTTCCGCCGCGGCCGTTTTTCGCCGCTTTGGCCGGTGCGGCGGGCTGCGCTTCGAGCAGGAAGGTGCCGTCGGACTGTTCGGCGAGCATGAGGCCCGTGAGCTTCAGGATGGCGTCGAGCAGCTCGCGCTCCTCCGGAGCGCAGAACGAGAGGGCCTGGCCGGCCGATCCGGCGCGGCCCGTGCGGCCGATGCGGTGGACGTAGGTCTCGGCCACCTCCGGCAGGTCGAAGTTCACCACGAGCGGCAGCTCGCGGATGTCGATGCCGCGCGCCGCGATGTCGGTGGCGATCAGCACGCGGCAGGCCCCCGTGCGGAAGTCGCCCAGGGCCCGTTCGCGCGCTCCCTGCGACTTGTCGCCGTGGATCGCCCGCGCCTCGATGCCCGCCCGTGTGAGTTGGCGGGCGATGCGGTCGGCACCGTGTTTCGTGCGCGAGAAGACCAGCACGGACTCCTCGCTGCGCTCGTGCAGCAGCTCGGTGAGCCGCTCGCGCTTGTCGGCCTTCTCGACGAAGAGGACCTGCTGGCGGATGGTCTCGACGACCGAGGCCGGGGGCGTGACGGTGATGTGCACGGGATCGTGCAGAATCGTCGCGGCCAGCCGCTCGATCTCCGGAGGCATCGTCGCCGAGAAGAGGAGCGTCTGCCGCCGGGCGGGCAGCAGGGGCAGGATGCGGCGGATGTCGTGGATGAAGCCCATGTCGAGCATGCGGTCGGCCTCGTCGAGGACGAAGTGGCGCACGGCGTCGAGCGAGATGAAGCCCTGCCCGATCAGGTCGAGCAGGCGTCCCGGTGTGGCGATGAGCAGGTCGACGCCGCGGGCGAGCTCCTCGACCTGCGGGCGCTGGCTCACGCCGCCGAAGATGACGGCGTGGCGCACGGCCGTGTGGCGTGCATAGTCGCGGCAGCAGTCGTCGATCTGGATGGCCAGCTCGCGCGTGGGGGTGAGCACCAGCGCCCGGACGGGCCGCCGGCCGCGGACCGGTTCGGCGGCCAGATGCTGGAGGATCGGCAGCGTGAAGGCCGCCGTCTTGCCCGTGCCGGTCTGGGCGCAGCCCAGAAGGTCGCGCCCCGCCAGGGCGGGCGGGATGGCCTGCTGCTGGATCGGCGTGGGGGTCCGGTAACCCTTCTCCGTGACGGCCCGCAGCAGGGGTTCCGTCAGATTCAGTTCCTGGAATGTCATCGTTGCAAGTGTCGTGTTTGGTTCGGGACCGGACGGTCGGCATCCGGTTCGTGCGGCCTGCGGGCCGCACTTCGGGTCGGGGTGCGCGGCATCCGTCGCACTGCGCCCTCCCCGCCGCGGGTGCGGACCGAAGCCCGGGCGGGCTCCGCCGCGGCGGTTTTGTGTGCGGCAAAGGTAGGATTATTTCCCGAAATGGGGCGCATGTCGATGAAATTTGTTAATTTTGCAGGAAAAACAATCATGACTATGGAGACGAAACTCGTGCTTTACAATACGCTCACCCGCCGCAAGGAGGAGTTCGAGCCCCTGACCCCCGGTCGCGTGGGGATGTATGTCTGCGGTCCGACCGTCTACGGCGACCCCCATCTGGGCCATGCGCGCCCGGCCGTGACCTTCGACCTGCTGTTCCGCTACCTCAAGTCGCTGGGCTACAAGGTGCGCTACGTGCGCAACATCACCGACGTGGGACACCTCGAGCACGACGCCGACGAGGGCGAGGACAAGATCGCCAAGAAGGCGCGCCTCGAGCAGCTCGAACCCATGGAGGTGGCGCACTACTACACGGAGCGCTACCACCGGGCGATGGATGCGCTCAACGTCGAGTCGCCCTCGATCGAGCCGTGCGCCTCGGGCCACATCATCGAGCAGATCGCCTTCGTGCAGCATATTCTTGACCACGGCTTCGCCTATGTCTCGAACGGTTCGGTCTACTTCGACGTCGAGAAATACAACGCGAAGTACAACTACGGCTGCCTCTCGGGCCGCAACCTCGACGACATCATCGCCAATACGCGCGAGCTGGACGGCCAGGGCGACAAGCGCCACTCCTACGACTTCGCCCTCTGGAAGAAGGCCTCGCCCGAGCACATCATGCGCTGGCCCTCGCCCTGGAGCGACGGCTTCCCCGGCTGGCACATGGAGTGCTCGGCCATGTCGACGCGCTACCTGGGCGAGCGGTTCGACATCCACGGCGGCGGCATGGACCTCATGTTCCCGCACCACGAGTGCGAGATCGCGCAGTCGACGGCGGCCCTCGGCCACGACTCGGCACGCTACTGGGTGCACAACAACATGATTACGATCAACGGCCAGAAGATGGGCAAGTCGCTGGGCAACTTCATCACGCTCGAGGAGCTCTTCACCGGCAGACACAAGCTGCTGGCGCAGGCCTACTCGCCGATGACGATCCGCTTCTTCGTCCTGCAGGCCCACTACCGCTCGACGCTCGACTTCTCGAACGAGGCCCTGCAGGCCGCCGAGAAGGGTCTCGACCGCCTGATGAAGGGCATCGAGACGCTCGGGCGCATCAAGCCCTCCGAAAAGTCGACGGTCGACCCCGCCGAGCTGGAGCACCGCTGCGCCGAGGCGATGGCCGACGACCTGAATTCGCCGATGGTCATCTCGGCGCTTTTCGACTGGGTGCGCCACATCAACCAGCTGGCCGACGGTACGCAGACGATCACCGCGGCCGACCTCGAGACGCTGCGTGCGATTGTGCACCGCTACGCCTTCGACATCCTCGGCCTGAAGGACGAGAAGGCCGCCGGAACGGCCGCCGGGCGCGACTACGTGACGCCGCTTGTGGAGATGCTCCTGGCCGAGCGCCTCAAGGCCCGCGCCGCGAAGGACTGGGCCGCGTCGGACCGCATCCGCGACGGGCTCTCCGCCGCAGGCATCCGCGTCAAGGACCGCAAGGACGGATCGGACTGGGAACTCGAATAATGGGGCGTGAGGATGATCTGGACAGCTCTTTTCCGCAGATGCGTCTGCCCGGGCATGCTGTTTGTCGCAACGGCGCTGGTCGGGTGTACACCCATGACGGCCCTGCAGGTGCGTGAGCATACATCGGTCGTGGAGGGGACTCCCGATCCGCAGCAAATTGCTTCGCTGACACGGCACCCGATGACGGTCGGTGCGGAGGAGTGTTATGCGCTGCTGGTCGATCTGCTCCTTGCTGAGGGGTGCCTGATCGAGAGTGCGGACAGGGCTTCGGGAATCGTCGTGGCCCGGCAGGTGCTGCCTGTCGAGATCGCTTCGATGATTCCGGTTGCCGGGGAGATACGCCGGATGAGTTTCCGGGTCGCACCGGCCGGACTGACCTCGGAGGTGACTCTCATTATCTATGTTTTGCGACAGTGGTACTCGGACGAAACCTCCGCGTTCAGTACCGAGGAGTTGGGTATTTCCACCGATCCGGAACTTTACCGGGAGTGGTTTGGAAAGCTCGACCGCGCAGTGCCGCGGTAAAGAAAAAAACAGAACGTTTATGTCGACTACACAACCCAAATCCGCGGCAATGGAGCTCGGGACCGAGCGTATCCGCAAGTTGCTCATGCAGTATGCCGTGCCGGCGGTGGTCGCCATGACGGCCTCGTCGCTCTACAACATGGTCGACAGCATCTTCATCGGCCACGGTGTGGGTCCGCTGGCCATCTCGGGCCTGGCGCTGACCTTCCCGCTGATGAACCTCGCCGCGGCGTTCGGCTCGCTCGTGGGCGTGGGCGCCGCGACGCTCATCTCCATGCGGCTCGGGCAGCGTGACTACGCCACGGCGCAGCGCGTGCTGGGCAACGTCGTGATGCTCAACCTGCTGCTGGGCGTGGGCTTCGGACTGGTGGCGCTGCTTTTCCTCGACCCGATCCTCTACTTCTTCGGGGCGAGCGACGCCACGATCGGCTATGCCCGCGAATACATGACCGTCATCCTGCTGGGCAACGTCATCACGCACATGTACCTCGGTCTGAACTCCGTGCTGCGCGCCTCAGGCCATCCGCGCAAGGCGATGTACGCGACGATCAACACCGTGATCATCAATACGATCCTCGACCCGATCTTCATCTACGGCTTCGGCTGGGGCATCCGTGGCGCGGCCATCGCCACGGTGCTGGCGCAGATCATCTCGCTCGTCTGGCAGTTCCGCCTGCTTTCGGACCGTTCGGAGCTGATCCACTTCCGGCGCGGCATCTACCGCCTGCGCCGCCGCATCGTGCGCGACGTGCTGGCCATCGGCATGTCGCCCTTCCTGATGAACCTCACGGCCTGCTTCATCGTCATCCTCATCAACAAGGGGCTGAAGACCTACGGCGGCGACCTGATGATCGGCGCCTACGGCATCGTGAACCGCCTGGCCTTCGTCTTCGTGATGATCGTCATGGGCGTCAACCAGGGCATGCAGCCCATTGCGGGCTACAACTTCGGTGCGCAGCAGTACGACCGCGTGCTGCGGGTGCTCAAACTGACGATCGTCTGCGCGGTGGGCATCACGACGGCGGGATTCCTCGTCGGGGAGTTTGCGCCGCGGCTGGCCGTCTCGCTCTTCACCTCGGACGAGGAGCTGATCCGCCTCTCGGTCGAGGGCATGCGCATCGTCTTCGTCTTCTTCCCGATCATCGGATTCCAGATGGTGGCGACCAACTTCTTCCAGAGCATCGGCATGGCCGGCAAGGCGATCTTCATGTCGCTCTCGCGCCAGCTGCTCTTCCTCATGCCGGGGCTGCTCTTCCTGCCCCGCTTCTTCGAGGTCTCGACGCCGTGGGACGGCAGCTGGGGCGTCTGGTGCGCCATGCCGCTCTCGGACTTCCTCGCTACGGTCGTGGCCTTCTTCATGCTGACACACCAGCTGCGGAAATTCCGGGCCGAACTCTCGGCCCGCTCCGCGGCCGACAAACCTGCTGTGTTATGAAAGAGCTGTTCGTGATAAACATCGGCCGCCAGCTGGGCGGCGGCGGCCGCGCCGTCGGCGAGATCAAGGAGCGGATCAAGAACGCCATTCTCGACGGCGAGATCATCTCCCGCCGGCTGGGCATCCGCCTCTACGACAAGGAGCTGCTGACGCTGGCCGCCAAGCAGAGCGGCCTCTGCCCCGCGTGCTTCGAGAAGGTCGACGAGAAGCAGGGGCGCGGCGTCTTCGCGACGATGATCGCCTACCTGCGCTCGCCCTTCGGCGCCGACATGAGCAGCGTGAACAACGTGCTGTCGAACGACGCCCTCTTCAAGGTGCAGAGCGACGTGATCCGCGACCTCGCCTCGCGCGAGTCGTGCATCTTCGTGGGGCGCTGTGCGGACTATATTCTGCGCGACCATCCGCGGGCGGTCAACGTCTTCATCACGGCCGATGACGACGACCGCGTGCGGCGCATCCGCACGCGGACAGGCTGCACGGAGGAGGAGGCCCGCACGATGATGGAGCGGGGCGACGCCAGCCGCGCCGACTACTACAACTACTACAGCCTGCGGACCTGGGGCGCCGCGGCGACCTACCATCTGTGCGTGAACACCTCGGCGCTGGGCGACGAGGCGACGGCGGACTTCATCCTCCAGTTCGCGGCACGGAAACTGATATATATGGTACTTACGGAACAGATCAAGGAGATGGAGACGCGCCGCGAGGCGCTGGAGCGCTGCCTGAACATCGAGCAGAAGCGCATCGACCTGCGCAACGAGGAGGAGAAGACCCAGGAGCCGAACTTCTGGGACGATCCGGCCGCGGCGCGCGAGCAGCTGCGCAAGGTGGCCGCGATCAAGGCGTGGGTCGAGGATTACGACGCCGTGCGCCGCGAGGTCGAGGACCTGCAGCTGATGCCCGACTTCGTGAAGGAGGGCGTGGTGAGCGAGGCCGAGCTGGACGAGCAGTATGCCCGGACGCTGGAGCGCATCGAGAAGCTCGAGATGCGCAACATGCTGCGGCGCGACGAGGACAAGCTGGGCGCCATCATGGACATCAACGCCGGAGCCGGCGGCACCGAGGCGCTCGACTGGGCGTCGATGCTGCTGCGCATGTATACGCGCTGGGGCGAGGCCCACGGCTACAAGGTCAAGACGCTCGACTACCAGGCGGGCGACGAGGTGGGCGTGAAGTCCTGCACGATCGAGTTCGAGGGCGACTACGCCTACGGGTACCTCAAGAGCGAGAACGGCGTGCACCGCATGGTGCGCCTGTCGCCCTTCAACGCCAACAACAAGCGGCAGACGACCTTCGCGTCGGTTTTCGTCTCGCCGGCCGTGGACGACACGATCGAGATCACGATCAACCCGGCGGACATCGAGTGGGACACCTTCCGTTCGTCGGGTGCCGGCGGCCAGAACGTCAACAAGGTCGAGACGGCCGTGCGGCTGCGCTACCACGGCAAGGACCCCGACACGGGCGAACCCGTGGAGTTCCTGATCGAGAACATGGAGACGCGCTCGCAGCTGATGAACCGCGAGAACGCGATGCGCATCCTGCGCTCGAAGCTCTACCAGCGCGAGCTGGACAAGCGCATGGCGACGCAGCAGGCGCTCGAAGCCTCGAAGAAGAAGATCGAGTGGGGCTCGCAGATCCGCTCCTACGTCTTCGATGACCGCCGCGTGAAGGACCACCGCACGGGTGTGCAGACCTCGAACGTCGAGGCGGTGATGGACGGCGATCTGGATGCCTTCATCAAGGCCTACCTGATGGAGTTCGGCGGGCAGGCGTAGCGGCCTGACTGCCCGGGGTGCTTCGCGGAGCTTTTTTGTCGGAGCGCAGGCTCCCCGAAACGGTCCTTTGCGGTGCGTTACCGTGATATCGTGTATGGGATTGGGCCCTTCTCCGGTTGCTCCGGAAGAAGGGTCTTCTCATGCGGTGGCCGGACGGGTGCGGTCGGTGCGGCGGGTGCGGGCCGGTCAGAAAAAGTCGATGTGTATGTAGAGCTCGCCCGTGAAGACCAGCCGCACGGCGTGCCACGCTCCGTTGCCGTCGGGCGCAAGGTCCACCCGGAAGGTCTTGTAGCGGCCGCTGTATATCGTGCTTTGCAGGATGATTCCCGCGGCGGCCCTGCTGCGGCTTTCGTTCACGGCGATATACTGGACGCAGGCCTCCGGATAGTATTCGAGATACCAGTTGTATGAATCGTATGGAATCAGCCCGGAGATCCGCTCGTCCAACCGACGCAGCAGCTCCTCACCTTTTCCCTCTGTCACCCCGCTGTAGGCTTTCTGACAGGTCAGGGCCCACACCGAGTCGATCGCATCCATGACGGCGTGTTGGTAGACCCGTGTCAGGTAGCGTGTCCGCT
>OIDD01001267.1_pt1 | contig 10849 bp, 9 predicted proteins | sample 1606751 | NCBI WGS metagenome assembly OIDD01 (sample SAMEA3882544, study PRJEB24775) | human gut metagenome | biome: human-associated habitat; feature: intestine environment; material: feces | place: Netherlands | collected 2009/2010
AGTTACTTTGATCAAGACATCTCATGCGATGCATGATGATAATTTTGAGTATATGCAATCACATAAAGGAGAAATGACTTTAAATGAGTTTGGCAAAGTTTCTACTGCGTATATTCATCGAGTTACAAGAGACCTAGAGGAGCTGCAAGACGCTGAAATCGTTATCATATATATTCAAACGAATTATCATGAGCAATTAATAGAAAAGATAGCACCATATCTACAAAAAGATCAAATACTTTTGATCAATCCGGGATATTTGTCTACCGCATATGTTCTTAAATATTGCCAAGATAAACCTATCATTGTAGCGGAAGCTCAAAGCTCTTTTATAGACGGTCGTATTATGGAACCGGGGCAATTTAAGGTAGGGTTTCGAAATGTAAGGAATCCGATTGGTATTTATCCTTCATCAAGAAAAGAGGAAGCGATAGAAAAATTGGATAAATTACAAGAACGATTTGTTTATTTGGATTCTGTGGTAGAAGCGGCTCTTCATAATCCAAACTTAGTAGTGCATACAGTAGGTTCTGTTATGAGCATACCGCGTATAGAGAAATCACATGGTGATTTTTGCATGTATCATGAGGCATATACCAGGGACAACCCTGCTACCTGGAGAATCTTAGAGGCGATGGATGCAGAAAAGATGAATGTTCTGGAGAAACTAGGTTTTTCAAGGCTAAGTTATGTGGAGGCTTGTAAATACCGAAATTCATTAGATGATAATAAGGACGCTAAAGAGGTTTTCTTGGATTATGCGGAAATGGATACCCGTGCGAAAGGACCGACCCAAGTGGATTCCAGATATATTTCAGAGGATGTACCGCAGGGGTTAGTGATGTTAGAGGCTTTAGGAAAGTCGTTAGATGTCGCAACTCCTATTGTTTCAAGTCTTATCGAAATAGCTAGTGCGGCTTTAGGACGTGATCTTCGTGCGGAAGGTAGGACTCCGGAGAAGTTGGGTGAGGAAAATATTCAGAAAATACTGATGGACTGCTGATTCTAAAAAGAATTATGAAAGAAAGTATTTTGCAGAAATTTATTCGTTTGTTTCGTGATATTGATAAAGAGATTCTTCCTAATGCAAATGTTTTAGAACGAATTTATATAGTCTTTGATTTTTTGTGGGAAAAAATAAAATATAACATAGAATTAATAGACTATGTTCAGTATCGTTTTTATTTTAAAAGAAGAATCGAGAGGGATCAATTTATTACACATGGTAAGTTGTTGAAAATTATAAAAATATGTAATGATCCAAAATCAAGAATATTTTTTGATCAGAAACCATTGTTTAATCAAGAGTTTAAAGACTATTTAGGTCGAGATTGGCTTGATACAAAGGTTTGTTCAAAAGAAGAGTTTTATTCTTTTTGTAAAAGAAATTCAACACTTTTTTGCAAATCTCCTGATGGAATGTTTGGAAAGGGGATTGATATTATTCATTTGGCTGATGTGAGTGATTTGGATCGTTTCTATGATACGTGTAAGAAAGACAAGATTTTATTAGAAGAAGTACTAGAGCAAGATTGCGAGTTGGCTGCTTTTAATAATACTGCGGTGAATACGATTCGTGTTGTGACACTGATTTGTGCGGATGATTCAGTTAGAATTATGGCTACGGTTTTAAGGTTAAGTAGAAAGGGAAAATTTGCCGACAATTTTCATCATGATGGGATAGCCTCGTTAATAGATGTCGAAACAGGTATTGTTAATACAACAGGGGTAGATCGTAAATGGAATCGATATACAATACATCCGGATTCAAGAAAACCTATTGTGGGATTTCAAATTCCAAGATGGTTTGAAGTTGTAGATATGGTAAAGAAAGCAGCAAGGGTTCATCCTGAAGTCAGATACGTAGGGTGGGATGTAACAATAAAAAGCAGTGGAGAAATCGTTCTGATAGAAGGAAATCCTGGGGCTGATCCAGATGTGACACAAATAGAGGATCAGGTTGGAAAATGGCCATTGTATGAGCCTTTGTTACTTGAGATAGAGAGTTGTAAGGAATAATCAGAATCGATCATGAAAAAAATTACTTTTATCGGGGATATTACTAGTGATAGGCCTTTGCTGAATGCTGCATATGATAGGAATACAGATGCTTATGATTTTTTCCCTGTCTTTGGAAAAGTTAAAAAATTGTTTGAGGAATCTGATTATGTGGTAGGTAATTTTGAGACCGTATGTGCGGGTGATAAGAATGGGTTCCAGAATCAGTATCTGTTATGTAACTCTCCAGATGAATTGATCCAAGCAATGGTGAAGGGAGGTGTCAATTGTGTTACGACTGCTAATAATCATTGTTTAGACCAAGGGATTGAAGGCCTTGTTCGTACAATTAAAGAATTAGATAGAAATAAGGTTTTACATACGGGTACTTTTACATATGAGAACGCTTCAAAACGAATTCTGTATTTATATTTGAATCATATTGTAATAGCACTAATATCGAATACCTATTCGACAAATGCGTCAAATACGGGAATTGCTCTAGATGATCGAAATGATTTCCATGTGAATTTGCTTAAAGAGCAAAGTGAATTTATTCTTGTTGGTAAAAGAAAATGGGCTAAAAGAATTTTTTTTAGGTTTATTAAAGCAAGATATCGGAGAAGAATAAATAGGGTTGTGGCAAGAATGCAACTTCGGCGGGGAAAAGTATTCTTAAAGCCGAGGGTAGATGTTATCATGGATGGTGATACTGATAATAAATATTTAGGATTATTGGCAGAAGATCTGAAAACCGCAAGAGAAAAAGCTGATTATGTGATCGTATGTTCGCATATTGGGGGACAATTTAATGAAACTCCGGGAACCTATAGTAGGTTTATGGCTGATTTTGTTTTAGAACATGGTGCTGATATGTTAATAGGAAATCATCCGCATGTTATTCAGAAAACAAGAATAGAAAACAGAAAGGTTGTTGCTTATTCTTTGGGTAGTTTTAATCAATCTCCGAGTGCCGATTATATAATTCATGATGCCCTACCTGAATATTCTATGGCTTTGCATGTTTATTTTTCAAAAGATCGAGATAAAGGGAATGTAAGAACGATCACATTCTCTATTTTAAAGGCTGTTGAAGATTCCAATAAGATGATTGTTGTTTATCCAATAGATGAACTAAATGATGAATTGGAGGGGGATGATCGTATTCAATTACAGGAAGATGTAAAGAGAATTTATGAACGAATTACTGGGACTCCTATCCTCAAAGATGTGATACAGAGGGAGTATGTATTGAGATGATGTGATGAAAGAATATTATAAAATAAGTTTTACCGGGGATATAATGTGCGAACGTCCCTTATTGAGTGCTTCTAGATCTGATAAAAAATATGACTTTGACTTTGTTTTTCATGGAGTGAAGGATAAGTTGCGGGAATCAGATCTTGTTGTTGGTAATTTGGAGACTGTATTTGCTGGGGAGGATGCCGGATATACGAATGACGTGTATTCATTTAATACTCCGGATCGTTTTGTATGTTCAATGAAAAGTGCTGGTATCGATTATGTAAGTACGGCCAATAATCACTGTCTTGATCGCGGAACCGAAGGGTTGATTAGGACATTGGATCTATTGGATCAGTATGGAATAAAGCATTTTGGAACTTATAGGAGTAAAGAAGAACGAACTTCTTATGAACTTTTGGAGTTGGGGGGTAAGAAGATTGCTTTAATAGCTTATACGTATGGAACAAATGTAGTAGAGAATGGGATTGTATTCAAAGAAGATGAAGAGTTCTATGTTAATGTATTGAAGTCGCAAGAACGTGAGTGGCTGAAATTTAAAAAGACATTAAATACACCGGGTATTCGTAGTAAACTTTCTCGATACATACGAAAGGTTACTACTTTAGAGCAGCGAATGCGAATCAAAAAGAAACTTGGCATGTTGAAAAATCTTCCTAAATCAGATGATTTATTAGAGGATGACATCTATCCAAGATATTTAGAACGGCTTAAATCTGATATAGAAAAAGCAAGGTGTGAAGCCGACTATGTTATTGTTTGTTTACATTCCGGTGGCTTATTCAATGTTAAGGTCGGAGCATACACGGAATATATTGTAGATTTAATAGTTCGTGCAGGAGCGGATGCTATAGTAGGAAATCACCCCCATGTCGTTCAGAAATTCGTAGATAAAGGCTGTTTAGTTGCCTATTCGTTGGGTAATTTCAGCATATCTCCTAGTTCTCTTTATTTAGTAAGAGAAAATTTGCCCGAGTATTCGGTGTTATTACATTTCTATTTTGATAAAGAAAGAATGTCTCTTTATAAAGTTACATTTTCTATATTAAAGATTGTAGAATCTAAAAATGGAAATCTAAGTGTATATCCTATTAATGCGCTGTATGATAAGTGTGATATTACTAGTGAACGGGACATGTTGATAAGTGATTGTACGAAAATATACAATACTTTTACCGGTAAGAAGGAAATGGCGATAGATATATTGGATGAGTACGTATGTTTTGAAAAAATTAAGGATGCATTATGAAAGTCTGTTTTTTTGCGCATTATAGCATTACCAATAGCGATGGGGCAACTCTTTCCATGTATAATATCATTGATGAAATGTTGCGTCGAGGAATTGAAGTTGTTGTCGTTCTTGCCAATACGAGGAATTTAGAGGGGCGAATTGCAGAAGGGAAGATAAAATTTATAGTCGCTCCATTATATGGGATGCGAATGGATTTGAACAAAAAAACTCCGATGACGCAAGTGAAGTTCTTTGTGAAAAGTATCTGTAATTCTATACAGAAAAGAAAAATAGAAAAGGTTCTTAAATCGGAGAATATTGACATTATCCATATAAATGGATTAGATAGTAGTATTGGTGCAGAGATCGCACAAAAATTGAAGATTCCATATGTATGGCATATTCGTCAATTCATGGAAGCTGATTTGGGTAAAAAGTTGTTTCGTGAAAAGTATGTATATCGATTGGTTGCAAGGGCCTCATCTGTTATAGCGATATCAAAAGATGTACAGGCTAAATTTGAGCCTCTCTTGGGGCGTAAAATGGATCTTGTATATAATGGAGTTCCGGTTGAAAAATATAAACTGGAAGATGTTACAAGATTTGAATCTCCGGTAACTAGGATGCTTTTGGCAGGGAGAATTTCTGTTCAAAAAGGCCAAATGGATGCGATAAAGGCTGTAGAGTTATTAATGCAACGTGGTATTGATACTGTTTTATTGACTTTGGTGGGACAAGGAGAAACGAAGGAGTATTTGGAATATGTGAAATCGTATGTAAAAGAGCATGAGCTAGAACAAAAAATTTGCATTTTAGAGCATCATGATGATTTAAGGGAGTTGCGAAGACAATGTGATATAGGTTTGACTTGTTCAAAAAAGGAAGCTTTTGGACGAGTTACTGTAGAGAATATGTTGGCTAAAATGCTTGTTATTGGAGCTAATACAGGTGGGACATTAGAGATTGTCGAGGATGGTTATAATGGCTTGTTGTACGAGGAAGGTAATCCGGAAAGTTTGGCTGGGCGTATTGAATATGCTATGGAGCATAAGATGGATATGCAAATATTATTGGATAGAGGATATCTGGATTCTATAAATCGGTTTTCTAGTACAACTCTAATAGAGTCCATATTGAATTTATATAAAAAGATAATATTCTGATATTTAAATTGGATTTATGAACATCGTTTTGAAACGGAAGTTTATCAATAAACTTATGTGGCATGTGATTTTTTGGGGAATACAGTTCGCTTTATTATGTCCTGAATTTATCACATTTACCTCTGCATATAACTATATTCGATATATACATCATGTGATTTGTGTCTGTTCAATAGTTGTATTTTTTGTATTTTTTTCGAAAAATGAATTACTGTGGTTGATTCTGTTGTTCTTTTTCCTGTTTCTATTTGTAACGATGAAGAATGCGGGAAACTTGGGAAATTTTCTTTTGAATTTTGAGAGGTCTTATTCTCTGATATGTTTCTATTGCTTTTTTTATAGGATGAGCAGGCGATTATTCTTTATTGGAACTTCTTTTTTTTGGATGTCATTGATTTTAGTTAATACTATTCTTACCTTTCTTTATCCCAATGGATTGTATTTTTTTAATTCTCAATTTTCAGGTATAGATAAATCGTATTACTTCTTAGGAGTATCTAATCAGGTTATACCGTTTTATATGATTTCAATAGTGTTCGTTTTTTTGAAAAACTTTTATTTGAATAAAAATAATAAGGAAGTCTTTCTGTTGTTTATATGCATGTGGGGTTGTGAATTTGTGTATCAGTCTGCTACATCGCTTGTTGGATGTTTCTTTTTTACTATTGGCTATTTGTTTTTTGTATTGCCTAAAGATACACAGGGGAAGATTGTACATTCTATTCATCGGGGATACAATTTTATTTTAGTTGCCATGGCCATCACTGTGTTTATGATCCACTATTTGATAGTTGTGTATCAAATACAAAATAAATTTGCCTATTTAGTGGAAGTCGTTTTAAGAAAGGATTTAACATTTTCTACTCGAACTATAATTTGGAATAGTGCTATTAATATGATTGAAAAATCATTTCTTATAGGTTATGGGGCTGTTGAAAACAATAATAGATATATTGAGATAGGAAGTTCTTCTTTTAATGCTCATAATATTATTCTTCAGATATTACTTATGGGAGGAATCATATTGTTGTTGGTTTGTTTTTTACTTGTTTGGAAGTCAATTAAATCAATGTTGTTTTGTTTGGATTTGAGGGTCAAGAATATAGTGTTTTTGCTATTTGCTGTATTCTTCTTTATGTCCTTGTCAGAAGTGTATACACTAAATTTGATGTTTATTGTTCTATACTTGGGTTTTTTGATAAAAGAAAAAATTCCCTATTGTAAACATCTGGATGCTGAATCTTTTAGTAATAATGCAAGTATCCGATTGAATTTATACTAGTACAACTCTTGCATTTGTTTTTTATATTAAATAATTAATCTAATGTTTGGTGAAATTAAATTTTTATTTTCTAGAATTTTAAAACAACTGTCTCCTGTATTTTATGTTAAGCAGAAATATTATAGAATATTTGGAACGAGTTTGGATTTAGTAAACCCTCAGGGTTTTAATGAAAAAATATGCTGGCTTGCCTTGTATTGGCAAAAGCCTATAGTAGTTAAATGTGCTGATAAATATGAGCTTAGAGAATATGTTAGCTCTTTAGGTCTCATGGAATTAATGCCTCAGCTATATGGAGTCTATACTGATGTGAAGGGTATAGAGTGGAATCGATTTCCTAAAAAGTTTGTGATTAAATGTACACATGGTTGTAAGTATAATATTGTATGCTTTAATAAAGATGAATTAGATATTCATTCTGCTGATATTTCTTTAAATAAATGGCTTCATTCTGTTTATGGTACCAATACTTATGAGCCTCATTATTCAAAAATGACACCTCGTATTATTGCTGAAGAGTTTATTGAAACTAGTGAAAGAGGACTTCCGGAAGATTATAAGGTATATTGTTTTAATGGAGAGCCAAAGTGTGTGTTGGTTTGCCTTAACAGGGAGTCGGAACTTGTACTTGAATGGTATGATCTTGAATGGAATGTATTTGATATTGGTGCTAAAAGTAATATGCGTAGGGCTAATAAACCTGCTTGTTTGGATCAGATGATAAAATATGCTCGAATATTGTCAAAAGGATTTCCTTTTGTAAGAGTTGATTTCTATGATAGTTTTGGTAAGCCAATTTTAGGGGAAATGACGTTTACACCTATGTATGGAATGGCTAAATATTATTCGAAAGAAGGGAATCTATTATTGGGCAGTATGTTGACTCTTCCAAATAAGTATAAAGGGCATTTTGAGTAATCTTATAAATGGTTGTTTTGAATTTGGAGTATTTGTGATGGAAGGAAAGATAAAAAAGAATCTTGTGTACAATGTATGTTATCAACTATTGGTAATCATATTGCCATTTATAACTGCACCCTATGTGTCAAGAGTTTTAGGGGCATACAATATCGGTATATATTCTTATACACAAGCTCTTGCTAATTATTTTTATCTTTTTGTGATGTTAGGAGTGATCAATTATGGGAATAGAACGATTGCTGCAATAAGAGACGATCGAAATACCTTGGATAAAACATTTTGGGAAATTTATTCTTTTCAGTTACTGGTTGGATTATTTGTTACGGCTTTATATTTTATTTACTGTATTTCTTATGTGAAAGAAAATCGATTGATATATTGTATGCAATTCTTTTATGTTGCATCGGGAATTTAGTTATTTATTTCTTTCCCGCAAAATATTTGCGATTTTTTTATTTGTAAAAGATCAGTCTGATTTATCAATTTATACGGGAATCCTTTCTGTTGGAAGCTTATTGGCTGTATTAGCTGTATGGCCATTTGTGTTATCAAATGTAAATTTTAGAAGACCTTCTCTTACTGGCATTGTAAAGCATATTAAACCTAATCTGGTCCTTTTTTTGCCAGTTGTAGCTGTCAGTCTATATAATATAATGGATAAATTGATGTTAGGAAGTTTTAGTACGGAAGAAGAAGTTGGTTTTTATACTTATGCAGAGCGAATAACTCAGATACCTAATACGATAATTTTAGCATTGAATTCTGTTCTTATGCCTAGAATGGCTAATTTATATGCCAAAAACGATACTATTAAGACTAGGAATATGATGGATAATATTATGTTATTTGCAATGTTTATGAGTGTATTGATGGCATTTATATTAGCGAGAATTGCTCCGAATTTTGCTCCTTGGTTTTATGGTGATGAGTTTGCTCGATGTGGATTATTTATAGTGATACTTTGTCCTATTATAATATTTAAAGGTTGGGCTGGCGTGTTGAGGACACAATATATTATTCCTAAAGGTAAGGATCGAGTTTTTATTACTTCATTGACTATAGGGGCAGTGGTTAATCTAATAATAAATTACTGTTTGATACCAAAATATAGTGGGATCGGTGCTGTAGTTGGTACGTTGTTCGCAGAGTTTGCGGTTTGTTTAGTGCAATTTACTATGATATATAAGGAAATTCCATTTAAGATTTATTTGAAAGATGGGCTTGCTTTTTGTTGTATGGGGCTCGTGATGTATAATGCCGTATTGTATATAGAATATTTAAATGTATCTCCATTCTTTACTATGGTAATACAAATTGTAATTGGAACTATTTTATTTACTATTTTGGCTGTATTTTATTGTATTAAAGTAAAGGGAATAAATGTAAGGAATAAAATTTTGTATGAATTGAAAAAATAAATGCATAATAGATGAAATCATTTCAAGAGTTAAAAATAGCCGTGGCCGGTACCGGTTACGTTGGTTTATCAATCGCCACTTTGTTATCACAGCATCATGAGGTGGTAGCCATAGACATAGTTCCTGAGAAGGTAGATTTGATCAATAATAAAAAATCACCGATTCAAGATGATTACATAGAAGAGTATTTGGCTAGTCATAAATTGAATTTGAAAGCTACGCTAGATGCGGTAATGGCTTATAAGGACGCTGATTTTGTGGTGATAGCGGCTCCGACAAATTATGATAGCCAGCGAAATTTCTTTGATACGTCCGCTGTTGAGGCTGTGATAGAGCAGGTGCTTCGTTTTAATCCAAATGCTTTTATGGTCATTAAAAGTACGATACCTGTTGGTTATACGATTTCCGTACGTGAGCGTTTTCATACAAAGCGTATTCTTTTTAGTCCGGAGTTCTTGAGAGAGTCTAAGGCTTTGTATGATAATTTGTATCCTAGCCGGATCATCGTGGGTACGGATTTGTCTGATCCGGAATTGGTAGATGCCGCTCATATTTTTGCTGAACTGTTGCAAGAAGGTGCTATAAAAGAAAATATAGATACCTTATTTATGGGGTTGACAGAAGCTGAGGCCGTAAAACTATTCGCAAATACATATCTTGCACTACGTGTTTCTTATTTTAATGAGTTGGATACGTATGCGGAAATGAAGGGGTTGGATACTCAATCGATCATAAATGGTGTGTGTTTGGATCCTCGTATCGGTAATCACTATAATAATCCTTCTTTTGGCTATGGGGGGTATTGTCTGCCGAAAGATACAAAACAATTACTCGCTAATTATGAGGATGTACCCGAAAATTTGATAGAAGCGATTGTGGAGAGTAACCGGACTAGGAAAGACTTTATAGCAGATCAAGTACTTCGTATGGCGGGTTATTATGCTTACGGGGAAGAGAATGAATGGAGTAGTGTACGGGAACATCCTGTTACGATCGGTGTTTATCGATTGACGATGAAGTCTAATTCTGATAATTTTAGACAATCTTCTATTCAAGGAATAATGAAACGAGTGAAAGCAAAAGGGGCTACTGTGATTGTTTATGAACCAGCCTTGTCGGATAATACTACATTCTTTGGGTCAGAAGTTGTTAATGATTTGGATCTCTTTAAAAAACGTAGTGCAGCTATTATAGCCAATCGATATGATGTGGAATTGGATGATGTGAAAAATAAGGTATATACACGAGATGTATATAGAAGGGATTAATCTAAATTAAGGTTAGCGTCCAAAAATGACGTATAGCATCATTCAACAGAAATATAGATCTTTGTTGCTGTAATTAAAACCCAATTAATATGTAGAGCAATAACAATTCTGAAATTTTTTTCCTCCGCTACAAATCCGAAGCGGTCACGAACAAGGATTCCATCCGATCCTTCTGTTTTAGAAATAAGGTACCGTATAACCTGTTTGAAAAATGGTTAAGATGTTTTCATGGGAGATGAGTTGAGATCTGTACATTTAAGGAGGCTGAACACCAACTGTGCCTGTCACATGTCCGGGCTAATATG
>OIDD01001273.1_pt1 | contig 10825 bp, 8 predicted proteins | sample 1606751 | NCBI WGS metagenome assembly OIDD01 (sample SAMEA3882544, study PRJEB24775) | human gut metagenome | biome: human-associated habitat; feature: intestine environment; material: feces | place: Netherlands | collected 2009/2010
AACGTGCCATCGGACACTTATATAAAGAAAGAAAAATTACACTGGATGGTGGAAAAATCCGCAAGAGTTTCGTATAATGCAGGTAAAGGCAAAAGGAGGAATATAAAATGAAAAACGTAATCGGTACAGATAAAGCACCAGCCGCAATCGGACCGTACTCACAGGCGATTGAAGTGAACGGAACGGTATACACATCCGGTATCATCCCGGTTGTTCCTGCTACCGGAGAAATTCCGGAAGGATCTGTGGCACAGGCGCAGCAGGCATTTGAAAATCTGTCAAATCTGCTTGAGGCAGCCGGAACCGGAATGGACAAGGTAGTAAAAACCACTGTTTTTATCAAGGAAATGAATGATTTTGCAGCAATTAATGAAGTTTATGCAAAATTTTTCCCGTCACCATTTCCATCCAGAAGCTGTGTGGAAGTGGCACGTCTTCCGAAAGATGTTATGCTTGAAATTGAAGCCATTGCTGTAAAATAAAGAAAAGATCAAAAACGAAAAGAGATCTGTGCATTGCACAGATCTCTTTTGTTGTCTTTGCGGTTCTTTTTCCGGTTAGACGGAAACGTCAATGTTACTTCCTAAATTAGGATAAACAGAGTTCTCCATCATTTTTGCCAGCCCAACACCAAGCGATTCATTCGATAAGATGGCATTGTCAAGCATTTTAATGCTGACGGCATTTGCCAGAGAGCCGGGATCGGAACTGTTTACGGAAAGAAGCGCAGAACTGATACTTGAAATATCCATATGACAGATCTCCTTTTAAAATACTCGGTATACGTGTTTTTCTTTATTACATCTTTATTATGGCATAAATATACGAAAAATTCAATTGAATTCTGTGGATGGAAAAGGGGTTGACACATATCCGTGCCTTTGCTATAATGACAATGTAATAATTGTAACAAATTCGTAATAAAGAAGTACAAAAATCATTGGAGGCGAAAATGAAACGTAAAACATTATTAAAATTGACCGCATGTGGGTTAGTTGGGGCACTGACCATTGGCAATTTTACTGTAGCAGCTTACGCAGCACCAACTGCTGGAGTCGCAAGCCTTGCTTCCGATATTGCAACAACATCATCTGCACCGACTGCAGGATTTTCACTGGCACTCAGTGAAGTCGCAGAAAAAGTGGAAGATGAGGCAACCGTTGCAAGTGCACAGCCGGAAGTAAAAGAAGTTGAAGCACCAGTTGTAAAGTCTGAGTATGAAGACAAAGCGGTAGCTGTTGTGGATGATTACGTGAACGTTCGTAAGAAACCAACTACAGACAGCAAGGCTGTAGGAAAATTATATAAGAATAACGTAGGAACCGTCATCGGGGAGAAGGATGGCTGGTACAAAATCAAATCTGGATCGGTAACAGGTTATGTAAAATCTGAATTCGTATCCATTGGTGATGAGAAAAAATTAAAGAAAGCAGGAAGAAGAGTTGCTCTTGTAGAGACAGAGACATTAAAAGTCCGCAAGGGAGCTTCCCAGAAGGCAGAAGTAATTACTCTGGTGCCGGAAGGAGACGATCTGACGGTACTGGATGAGTCAAAGGATGGATGGGCAAAGGTTTCTGTAGATGAAGGCAAAGGCTATGTATCTACAGATTATGTCACATTATCTACAGAATACACATATGCAGAGTCTGCTGCAGAAGAAAAGGCAAGATTACAGAAGGAAAAAGAGGAGCGTGAGGCTGCGGACAGAGCAGCACAGAAAGCAGAGAGCGCATCTCAGACAACCTCTTCAGGCTCTTCACAGTCACAAAGCTCAGATTCTTCCGTACAGGATTCATCAAGCGCATCTTCAACAGGATCAGCGGTTGCAAGTTATGCAGGACAGTTTGTAGGAAATCCATATGTATATGGTGGGACAAGCCGAACGGATTGTTCCGGATTTGTAATGTCTGTATACGCACATTTTGGTGTCAGCCTTCCACACAGCTCAAGTGCTTTAAGAAGTGTAGGATATGGCGTCAGCACATCAAACATGCAGCCGGGTGATATCGTATGTTACAGCGGACATGTTGCAATCTATGTTGGAAACAATACGATTGTACATGCAAGCAATGCAAGAGACGGTATTAAATATACTTCTCCTGCAAATTACAGAACCATTCTTGCAGTTCGAAGAATTTTCTAACAATTAAGATAACCTAAGTATAACAGGAGCACTTGCGAAAGCAAGTGCTCTTTTTCTTAATATTATTTAAGGATTTCTTAAATTTGCAAAAAACAGATTTTGCAAGGCAAATAACATTGACAAGCACAATCATATAAAGTTACTATGTAAAATGAGTAGTTTATTGAACGGTAACAGAGGGAGGAACAGAAATTGGCATTTACCAAGGCGAAGATAGTTATGGCAGGACTGGCGGTGACGGCGGTTTGTATTGTGGCGCCACAGCAGTTAAAGGCTCAGGTGCCCGAAGCGCAGATGGATGGCGTCATGGGACAGAGCATAGAGGATGAGACCGTGTATGAGTCAAAGCCGGATCTGGATACACTGATAGAAAAGAATGCACCTGTTTTCGGGAATCGGACATCCTTGAAAAAAGCATCGTCGTATTCGAGTGCTTTTTTGAATGCGTCTTTTACGACGGCCGGTGATTATACCAGCGCAACCTATTATCACAAAGCGGACTATGCGGATGATGAACTGGTCAACGGAATTGATGTATCATACTGGCAGGCGGATGCAGCACTGAAGAAAAAGTATTCCAAAGACAGAACAAAGTGGACACAGACCGGATTGGACTGGGAAAGTATTCACGGAGCCGGAATTGATTTTGCTTTCGTGCGTGTGGCATCCAGAGATACGAAAGATGGAAGTATTTACAGAGATAATTGTGCAGACAGTCATATTCAGGGAGCAGTTTCCAATGATATCAATGTCGGACTGTATTTCTTTTCCCAGGCTCTGAATGAGACAGAGGCACGGGAGGAAGCACAGTATGTGCTCGATATGATTGACCAGTACGGCTGGAATGTGTCGATGCCGATCATCATGGACCGGGAGGCAGGGGCAAACAAGCGTCTGACTGCGGGAAAACTTTCCAAAACAAAAGAGACAGCGGTATGTCAGGCATTTGCGGATACCATTACGGCAGCCGGATACCGGGCAGGCGTATATGCATCTTATGCGTGGATCAAAAACTATATCAATACGGATGCTTTGTATGACTGTTCCCTGTGGGTGGCACGGTACAACAATACCACGACAAGCAATACAAAATCAGGAACGCCATATTCGGACGTGGCATACGATTATGAATTCTGGCAGTATTCATCTGCTGCAAAAATAGATGGCTATGCGGGAAGCCTGGATGCAAATTTCTGGTATAAGGATACCAGTGAACAGACGACCGGGCTAAAGGCTGCGGATGGTGCTTCGGGTACTGTAAATCTGAGCTGGGACAGTGTTTCTGCGGATGATGTGGAAGGTTATCAGGTGTGGCGCAGTGACTCGGACCAGGGAAAATACACGTTGCTGAAGACAACAACAGATTGCAGTTATACAGACACAACGGCAGAAGGAGGAAAAGTTTATCAGTATAAAGTGAGATGTTACTGGACGATAGGAGGAAATGCTTATTACGGAACATTTTCTTCTCCGGCTTCGGTAACTACTTTGCCGAAAAAGGTCAGCGGAATTGCAACGCAGACGCGGACCGAAACCTCTCTTGGATTGTCATGGAAACAGACGCAGGGAGCTGCCGGATATCAGATTTATCAGTACAGCGCTGCAAGCGATCAGTATGAAATGGTTGCTGACGTAGAAGGAGAAAGTACTTCTTATACTGTAAGCGGCCTGACAGGCGCAACCGAATATAAATTTAAAATCCGCGCATATGAAAAAAATAATGACAATGTACTGGCGGGCAGTTTTTCGGATGTTTACAGCGATGTGACACTGCCGGGACAGGTGAACTTGACGAATGTTTCCGCAACTGGGACTTCTTCCGTGAAACTGACGTGGAAAGCAGTGGACGGAGTAACCGGATATATGATTTACCGGCTGGATACAGCAACCGGGGAATACAGACAGATTGCGACGGTAAAAAGTGCCCGGACGCTTTTCTACAGCGATCAGAAACTTGCTGCGGGAAAGACTTATACATATAAAGTCAGTGCATACAAAACTTACAGAAATAAAAATTACAGGGGCGCGTATTCCGCAGAAAAGCAGGTAACGACCAAAAAAGCGGAAAAACCTGCAAATCCAGCAAAGGTAAAAACGATAAAACTCAGTACAAAAGATGCAGCAGTTACCGTGCAGTGGAGTAAGGTTTCCGGGGCAACTGGCTATCAGGTATACCGGCTGAACACAAAGACCGGAAAATATACAAAGATTGCAGCGGTCAAGGGAACTTCGTATCGGAATACAAAACTGAAAAAAGGGGCAACCTATCGCTATAAGGTCCGCGCATACAAAACGGTAAACAAAAAGAACTATTACGGAGCATTTTCAAACACCACAGCAATTAAAGTAAAGTAGGAAACAAATGAAAAAGAAAGTACAAATGAAAAAAATGGCAGGCGTGTTTTTGGCATTGGCAATACTGGGAATTGGTCTTTTCCCGCCGGGAAACGTGTATGCGGCTGCAAATCAGGCGCCGGACGCAGATCCGGTGGTTGTAGTTCTTGATCCGGGACATGGAGGGCATGATCAGGGTGCCAGATATAAGTGGGGCGGAAAAACATACAAGGAGAAACAGTTAAATCTTGCCATTGCAAAGGCCTGTAAAACCGAACTGGAAAAGTATGCAGGAGTGAAGGTATATATGACGCGTTCTTCCGACCGTTTTGTGACACTTGGAAACCGTGTGAATTTTGCAAAAAGCAGGAAAGCAGATCTGTTTGTTGCGATACACAACAATGCTTCCCTGAAAAAAACCGACCATGGAGCCTGTGTTTATTATCCGAACAGCGGGTATAAAGAAGAGGTGGGAAGTGAAGGAAAAATGGCGGCAGCAAGTATTCAGAAACAGCTGGTGGCACTTGGACTGAAAAATAATGGAATTCTTTACCGGAATTCGGCTGTGGGGTCCCGCTATCCGGATAAATCAAAGGCAGATTACTACGCCGTGATCAAGCGGAGCAAGTATGCCGGTTTTCCGGGACTGATTGTGGAGCATGCTTATGTCAGCAACCACGATGACAGTACAACATTTCTAAATGGTAACGACCGGCTGAAACGTCTTGGCGTGGCGGATGCCACGGGCATTGCAGAATATTTTGACCTGATTTTAGATCAGGCACCGGTTCTGCAGACACCGGTTGTAAATGCGGATGAGTCGGTGACACTGGCATGGAATACGGTGCAGGGGGCTGATTATTATCGTATTTACCGCAGAATCGTGGGGACGAAAACATATGTCTGTCTCGAAGAAACAGAGGAAACCGGATATACGGATACCGGGGGAATGCCGGGAAATTCTTATGAGTATACGGTATGCGGATGCCATGTGGGGTATCAGAAAGATTCCTACACAAAAATTGCGCAGGCAGTGCAGATAACCGTTACAGGGGAAAACGTGAATATACAAAGTGCACAAAAAAATCAAAACTAAGATGGGGGATGGAAACCACAGATGTGGATAAAATGAAAAAATTATCCACTATCCGGAATCAAAAAATGCCGAAAAATTGAGTTATACACGAAGTTATGCACATTATCCACATAATTTGGGATAAGTTGTTTGTGGATGACAGGGATAAAAACAAACGATTGTTTTGTTAACAACGCATAAAAAGCATGTATTTGAATGATTGCAAACGGGAGGTATTTTTGATATACTAGGGAAGTTATGATTAAAACGATTGATTTTGCTGGAATTGAATTGGACAATTATACCGTTCGGGAAATGATCATGAATGTAGAAAAGGATATGTCTGATCATGGATTCCATACAATAGAAGAAGTAAACATGGATACGCTTATGCTGGCAGAAACGGATGAACTTGTCCGCAAAGCCATAGGGTTTGCGGAACATACCGTGATTGCGGAAAACGGAATTTTAGAAGCTGTTGGTGCAGGATCTTACCAGCACCGTCATGAGATCGAACATCATGATTTCTTTTTTGAACTGATGAAGCGGGTGGAACGCAATCATCAGACGGTGTTTGTGATCGGAGATACCACGGAACATGTGGAAAAGACCTGTGCTTTTTTATCAGAGCATTTTGGAAAATGCGAGATCCTGGGAGCAGAAGCGTTTGAAAACTGTCAGGGGGGGACGGATGCCATGGTCAATGAGATCAATGCACTGACTCCTGATATGATCTTAAGTGTTCTGCCAAGTCCGGATCAGGAACATTTCCTGATGGAGAATTGTGAGAAACTGTCTGCCGGACTGTGGTATGGAATCGGTTCCTGGGATTTTACAAAGCGCAGACAGGGACTGCTCGGAAATATACGGAATCTGATCCGCACGCATAAACTGGAGCGGCAGCTGATTCATTATCATGGAAAGCAGGAAAGCATATCATGAGGGCAAATGTCTGGAAAGAATTGGAAAATTATTTCCTGATTTTGCTGGGCACTGCACTTATGGCCATTGCCATTCAGTGGATTTTTGACAGGGTGGGGCTGATCACCGGAGGGTTTACTGGTCTTACCATTATCATACGAAATCTTACGGAAGCGCTTCTGCCGGGAGGAATTCCTCTGTGGCTGACGAATATTGTGCTGAATATTCCGATATTTCTGTATTCCTATATCCGGTTTGGGAAAAATTATATCGGGAAAACGGGCTTTGCAACCATTTTGCTTTCGGTGTGGCTTTATCTGATACCGGTGATAGATATGTCAGGGGATGATTATATGCTTGCAGCCCTGTTTGGCGGGGCATTTACCGGCATTGGCATGGCACTGGTTCTTAAGGCGGGAGCAACGACCGGCGGAACCGATATGGTTGCGGCGATCATCCAGTCACACATGCGGCACTATACGGTGGTTCAGGTGATGCAGGTACTGGATGCAGCCATTGTGATTCTCGGATTATATGTATTTGGTTTAAGACCTACACTTTATGCAGTTGTTTCTATTTTTGTGTCGACAAAAATATCCGATGCCTTTCTGGAGGGCTTTAAGACTTCCAAAGCAGCTTTTATTATCACAAACCGGTATGAGGAAGTGGCAGAACGGCTGATGGATGAGCTTGACCGCGGGGTTACGGGACTGCACGCACAGGGGATGTACACAGAGGAGAAAAAGTGCGTTCTGTATTGCGTTGTATCAAGGAAAGAGATCGTGCGTGTGAAAGAGATTGTAAATGATGTGGATTCCTCTGCGTTTGTAATTGTATCGGATGTCCGGGAGGTTTTGGGCGAGGGATTTCTGGAATATTCGGATGATTTTTAGAACGATATTGTTAAAATTTTATAGTGAAATATTACTAACCGGAAAAAGTAGTAAGAGAGGAAATGCATAAAAAATATACATTTCCTCTTTCTTTTTTTGGAAGAATGTATTAAAATAAAAGTAATTGTTCAGAAAACAGGTGGGGGAACGATAGATTTCTGGATGAAATATGGGGATAAGGAGAGCTGACTATGATATCCAATCAAATACTTCAAAATACAATTGACGGACTGAAAGCAATTACACGTACAGATTTATGTGTGATTGATGTAGAGGGAAAAATTCTGGTCGCGACATTTCCGGATGCAGAACAGTTTGTAGCTCCGGCACAGACCTTCGTGGAATCGCCGGCGGACAGTCAGGTGGTAAATGGCTGCCAGTTCTTTAAAGTGTTCGATGATCATCAACTGGAGTATATTCTGCTGGCATATGGAGACAGCGAGGATGTGTATATGATTGGAAAGATTGCTGCTTTCCAGATTCAGAATCTTTTGGTTGCTTATAAGGAACGTTTTGATAAAGATAATTTTATCAAGAACCTGATTTTGGACAATCTGCTTTTGGTAGATATATACAATCGTGCCAAGAAACTTCATATTGAAACAGAAGTACGCCGTGTGGTATTCTTGGTGGAGACAAACCGTGAGAAAGATGGAAATGAGCTGGAGAAGATCCGGGGACTTTTTGGTGGAAAATCAAAGGATTTCGTCACAGCGGTAGATGAAAAAAACATTATTGTAGTCAAAGAACTTGCAGAAAATGAAACCTATGAGGATTTGAATAAGACAGCAGATGTAATCATCAGGCTGTTTAAATCTGATATCAATTGCAATATTCATATCGCATATGGTACCATTGTGAATGAATTGAAAGAGGTTTCGAGATCTTATAAAGAGGCGCGCATGGCACTGGATGTCGGAAAGATCTTCTTTGAGGGACAGGATGTGATTGCGTATTCCCAGCTGGGAATTGGCCGACTGATTTATCAGCTTCCAATTCCATTGTGCAAAATGTTTATCAAAGAAATCTTTGGTGGAAAATCACCAGATGATTTTGATGAGGAAATTCTGACGACGATCAACAAATTCTTTGAAAACAGTCTGAATGTTTCGGAGACCTCAAGACAGCTGTTTATCCACCGTAACACGCTGGTATATCGTCTGGACAAGCTGCAAAAAAGCACAGGTCTGGATCTGCGGGTTTTTGAAGATGCAATCACGTTTAAGATCGCACTCATGGTAGTCAAGTATATGAAGTATATGGAAACACTGGACTATTAGAGATTGAAGGAGAGACTATGATTACACTGGAACATGTCAGCAAGACATATGCGGCAGGAGTTCCTGCCTTAAATGACGTGAGTCTGGAAATAGAAGATGGTGAATTTGTATTTGTTGTAGGAGACAGCGGTTCGGGGAAGTCAACCCTGATCAAACTGTTGTTAAAAGAACTTGAGCCAACGGAAGGAAGCATTACCATTGCAGGGAAAAAGCTTGGGAAGATCCGCAGAAAGCAGATTCCGAAATTCCGGAGAAACATTGGAGTGGTGTTTCAGGATTTCCGTCTGTTGAAAGACCGCAATGTCTATGATAATGTAGCATTTGCACAGAAGGTGGTCGGCGAGCCAAACAGCCATATTAAGAAAAAAGTACCACTTATGCTTTCAATGGTAGGGCTTGCCGCAAAATACCGTTCTTTTCCGAAGCAGCTATCCGGAGGTGAGCAGCAGAGAGTGGCAATTGCCCGTGCTCTGATCAATGAGCCGAGCATTTTGCTTGCAGATGAGCCAACAGGAAATCTGGATAACAATAATGCGTGGGAGATTATGAAGCTGCTGGAAGAAATCAACAGCAAAGGAACTACAGTGATTGTTGTAACCCATAATCTGGAAATTGTGAAAGTTATGAAAAAACGTGTGATCACAGTGAAAAAGGGTACGATTGTCAGTGACAGTAAGGAAGGTGGCTACGACGATGAGAATTAATACCTTTTTTTATTCGATCAGACAGGGCTTAAAAAATATATTTCGAAATAAAATGTTTTCGCTTGCTTCCGTGGCAACTATGGCGGCCTGCATTTTTATGTTCGGTCTGTTTTATATTATTGTAACGAATTTCAGTGCGACGGTACATTCTATTGAAGAGGGTGTGTCAGTTACCGTATTTTTTGAACATGATGCGACAGATGCACAGATCCGTGACATCGGAGAAAAGATTAATAAGCGTGCCGAGGTCAGCAAAAACGAGTATGTGTCTGCCGACGAGGCGTGGAAAGAATATAAAAAAGTATATTTTCAGGGAAAAGAAGAACTTGCGGATGGATTTACAGATAATCCGCTTGCGAATTCTGCACATTATCAGGTGTATCTGAACGATGTTTCGATGCAGGATTCCCTTGTAACCTATATCAAGGGACTTACCGGGGTGCGCGAGGTAAAAGAGTCTGCCCAGGTGGCAAATACACTGACGGATTTTAATAAACTGCTGGGATATGTTTCCGGAGGAATTATTCTGATTCTGCTGTGTGTGGCTGTCTTTTTGATCAGCAATACCGTAACGGTCGGTATCTCGGTCCGTAAGGAAGAAATTGCCATTATGAAGCTGATCGGAGCAACGGATTTTCTTGTGCGTGCGCCGTTTATTGTGGAAGGAATTGTGATCGGACTGATCGGAGCAGCGATTCCGCTTGGTGTGCTGTATTTTATGTATCAGAAGATCATTGTCTATATTGCAGCGAAATTCAATTTTATCGGTTCGATGATCGTGTTTGAACCGGTGAAGGTTGTTTTCCAGACACTGATTCCGGTGGGAGTTATCCTTGGAGCCGGTATCGGATTTATCGGCAGTCAGATGACGATCCGCAAACATTTGAAAGTATAATATTGTTATTGTTGTCATAAAATGACAAGAAGCCATGCTGCAAGGTGTGGCTTCTTGATTTATAGGGAAAATTATGGAGGCAGGAATGCAGGAAGAACAGGAAGAAATGATCAAAACCGGGAAACCGGAAAAAAGAAGACCATCGGGTTTTAAAAACGGAGTGATTATCGGGCTGGTGCTGGGACTGCTGATTACGGGAATCGGTGCCGGAGTCGGAATTCGTGCGTATGCGAATCTTACAAACAATTATGTTATATTTGGACCACAGGGAGTAAAACAGACAGCCAAAGACAATGTTCTCGACCAGGCGGCAATAAAGAAAGTGGATGAGCTGTTGTCATATATCGATTTGTATTACAACGATTCTTACAAAGAAAAAGATATCCGCAATGCCATTTATAAAGGAACGCTGAGCGGGCTTGGAGATCCTTATTCCGTATACTACACGGTAGATGAATATAAAGATCTGCAGACATCAACCAATGGAAATTATTATGGAATCGGTGCGGCGCTTTCACAGAATGCAAAGACCATGGAAGTGACAGTGGTTAAAGTGTACGAGGGAACACCGGCAGAGGAA
>OIDD01001276.1_pt1 | contig 10823 bp, 9 predicted proteins | sample 1606751 | NCBI WGS metagenome assembly OIDD01 (sample SAMEA3882544, study PRJEB24775) | human gut metagenome | biome: human-associated habitat; feature: intestine environment; material: feces | place: Netherlands | collected 2009/2010
TGCGGAGCGTGAAGAGCACCTCGGCGTCGGGATTGGCCGCCGAAGCGCGGAGCGTGAGCGAACGGCTCCAGAGGCTCCAGTCAGCCTTTTCGATCGGCAGCAGCCCCTGAAGACGGTAGGAGGAGCTGCGCTCCAGCTCGCCTCCGTTGGCGTCCGTGACGCGGAACGTCAGCGCGAGCACGCCGGCCGGGCGCCCCGCGAAGAAGTCGTCGTTGAGCGTCACCGTCAGGTGCCGCTCGTCCGTGCGCTCGACCGCAACACCCGCGGGTGCTGCGTTGAGCAGGTCGTGGAGCTCATCGCCGACGGCGAGCGTCGCCGTAGCGATGGATGCGGCGCTGGCGATCAGGTAGCTCTTCGGCGTGCCGGGCGCATACTCCTGTGTCTGCTCCATGTCGAAGCCGTCGCCCTCGATCGTGATGTCGGCCCAGACGAAGGTGTCGTCCCAGTCGTCGGTCGAGTCGTCGACGGTGATCGTGAAGCACTCGATGAATCCCGGCAGGTCGGGGCTGAAGCGGAACTTGAGTGCGCAGTTGTCACCCGGCTCCACGTCGAGCGTTCCCTCCTTGACGATCTCGCCGCGCGAGGCGTGCTCGCCGCGGAACTTCCAGGCAAGGGTCCTGACCCCTTCGGGCAGGGTGAAGTAGCCCGTGGCATCGGCCGTGAACTCCAGCCCCGCGAGGCTGCCCTGCGCGATCTGCGTCTCGTCGGCGGTGTCGCCTGCGGCGACCCAGACGGCGAAGCTGTCACCGAAGGCCGATGCGACGTTCTGCTCAAAGGAGACCTGTGCCGCGACACTCGTGCGGCGGCACGTCACCTCGACGGGGGTCGTGACCCCGGCCGTCACCGTGAAGAGCTCCTCGCCCGCATAGCGGCGGACCGAGTATGAAGGGTTCTCGGCCGAAGCCGTCGAGAACGAGGCTGCGGCCTCCTCGCCCGCCTCGACGGCGATGCGGTAGTCGCCCGCCAGCAGCTCGTAGCGCTCGGGAATGCCCTCCTGCGACGTGTAGCGGCGCAGCAGTGCTCCCTTGTCGTCATAGATGCGGACCGAGAGGTGTTGCAGCGGGTCGTACTCCCCGCTCGGCGAGTCGCTGCGCGTGCCCGCGACGGTCAGCTCCATCGTGCCGCGCGTGCCGCGGACGGCGTCGTCGGTCTCCGACTTCGAGCAGGAGACGGCGGCGAGCAGGCAGCACACGGCGGCGGCGTATGAAAATGCGTGTTTCATGGCGTGCGGGGTTTATCGGGTCGGCGTGAGCAGCTGCACGGTCTTCGAGACCGTCACGCCCTCGTTGTCCGTGACGTCGAGTCGGAAGTTGTGTTCGCCGGGGATGTTGACCAGCATCTGCACGAAGTAGGTGATCGAGAAGGGGACGTAGGTCTGGTCGCGGACCTTGTCGTTGATCGGGAAGCCCAGGCCGCCCTCCTCGATCGAGTTGCCCAGCAGCGCCTGAAGCTGCGGGTCATCGATCTGGCAGAGGTCGAACTGTGCGGGCAGGCCGATGGTCGGCAGCAGCGGGGTCAGCGTCGCGGACTCGATGCTGACGACGAACGAGCGGATGCCCTTCGGTGCGGTGACGTCGATCTCGATCCGCATGTCGGCCGTCACGGTCTGCTGGCTGTCGATGTCGTACTCCTTCCAGACGATGGTTGCGCCGGTGCCGGGTTCCGGATCGGGTTCCGGATCGGGATCGGTCCCGGGCTCCTCGATGCCGGGCTCTTCGGAGCCGTCCGTGCCGTCGACGACGATCTCCTCGTCCTCGACGAAGTTGTCGACCGTGATGTCGAACTGGATGTCTCCCTTGTCGGCGTGGGAGATCACCAGGGCGATCTTGCGCCACTGCCCGGCCTTCACGCCCGTGATGGTCTTCGAGAAGTCGGTCGGCTCCTGCGTGTCGGCAAACTTGCCCGTGAGCTTGAATTCGAGCGTGTTGCTCTCCTCCTGCGGCAGGAAGTAGGCCGCGCGGGTCTCATCGAGCGCGAAGGTCATGGAGGCGTCGCCCAGCGAGACGGTCGACGCCGTGTCGTCGGTCAGCTTGGCCGCCAGGTCCGCCGAGCACAGCACCGTGACCTTGATGCTCTGCAGCTTGCAGACCACCTCGCCCACGGACGTCGCCTCGTTCTTGCGGATCGGCACCTCGACCGTCGTGCCGTAGACGGGGTGCTCCCACGCCGCGGCGGGCGTGGCGGTCTCCTCCTCCGAGCGCACGCGCATCGTGTAGCTGCCCACGGGCAGTTCCAGCCGGTTGTCGGCTCCGGCGAATGCCGTCTTCAGCTCGCCGTAGGTCTGCTTGAGCACCGATTTGCCCTCGGCGTCGAGAATCTCCACGAGGAAGTCGTCGACGGCGGGCTGCGTCTCGTCGGCGCGCGTCGAGGGACGCTGCGTCTCGTTGGCCGTGTCGTCGGGACGGGTTTCGGTCTCGGCGTCGTAGATGACGCGCATCGAGAGCCCCTCGAGCGAGAGGTAGCCTACGGCGCTCTGCGTGCCGTCTGTGCCGTCTGTGCCGCCGGTGCCGTTCTGCCGGTAGTTCGGCTCCTCCTTGATGCAGCCCGTTGCGAGCATCGCCGCAACGGTCATGGCTGCCAAAGTCTTGGTAAAGAGTTTCATATCGTGTCTGTTTATTGTTCGTTGTAGATGGCGTCGTCGTTGAGTTCGATTTCGACGGGCGCGATGACCTGCTCGCCCTCGTCGAGCAGAATCGTAACCGTTACGCTGCCTGCCTGCGAGGCGTCGAAGGTGAAGGTGTGGCACGTGCGGGCCTTCGTCACGCCGTCGAGCGTGGCCGAGAAGCTCACCTCCGGCCCATCGTCCGTGCCGGTCTGGCTCTGGCGGCGGGCCGTGCCGTTCACGCGGAGCGCCGTCCCGGCCTGCACGAAGACCGCCTCGCCGCCCTCGGCCGCAAACTCGAAGGTGTTGCCTGCCCCGGTGCGGACGGTGAAGTGCGCGTCGTGGAAGTAGTTGCGGAACTGCTCCGTGGTGCGGACGCGCGTCTGCGAGTTGGCCACCGTGGCCGTCACGGATACCGTGTTGGTGCGGCGGGCCTGCAGCGTGAACCGCTGCTCGCCGGCGTAGCAGACCTTGTCGGCCCCTTCGGCCGCGGGGTCGCCCCACGCGATGCGGGCCGTGTAGGTTCCCTCGCGGAAGATCGTGTCGCACTGCGCGAAGGCGTCGACGCTCGGCCAGCGTCCCTCGTAGCCGTCGCCCGTGAGCGTCAGGAAGAAGGCTCCGGCGTCGGCCGCCGTTCTGATCTCGAGGCGTCCGAAGCCCTTGCCTGCGGCGCCCTCCTCCTGCTCGGAGCATCCGGCGGCGAGTGCCGCCGCGGCGATGATGTATGCGAAATATCGTTTCATGGCTGCTCGTTTATTTGTCGATGGAGACGCGGATGTTGTCGATGTAGACCCAGTTGTTGCTCATCGTGTTGCGCGTGAAGCCGCTGCCCGTCTCCTTGTCCTTCATGTAGACCTCCCAGACCAGGCGCTGCGTGTTGACTGCCCCCTCGACGCGCAGCGGAGCGCTCTCGCCGCCGAGCGGAATGTTGTCGAACGATCCCGAGAGCTCGCCCGTCAGATCGGTGAGCAGTGCGCCGGGGATGTTCCACGTATAGTACTCGCTGCCGGGGCTCGACGTGCCGACCGTGTTGCGGTTCTCGTCGTCGGTGACGCCGAAGGCCAGGTAGGGCTGGTTCGTGCCGCCGGTGTTGCACTCGCGGTTGAAGGCGTAGTTGAATGTGATGCGGATGTTCGGGCTCTTGCCGTCGCGGATGCCCGTCAGAGCGGGTGAGTCGACGCGGCCGTGGTAGGTGCCGTGAACGTAGATGCCGAACGATCCGGCGTATTCGTTGCGGCAGCAGATGCGCATCGCCTTGCCGGCCTCGACGCCGCAGCGGGCGCCGCTCCACCCTTCGGCCATGCCGTATTCGGAGAGCTGCTTGGCGGTGCTGCTGCCGCTGGAGGTTGCCGACGTGCTGTTGCCGGCGTTGTAGTCGAAGCCCGGCACGTTGTCGAAGCTCTCCTCGAGCAGGTAGGGAACCGACAGCGGCGTGGCGACCTCGTTGACCTGACCCTCGTTCAGGGTGGCGGGCAGCGTGACGGTGCGGTAGAGGAGGGCGTTCTCGGATTCGTAGGCCACCGTCAGGGTCTGTCCCTGCAGCGCCTCGGGGAAGTGCTCGAAGGGCAGGTCGTAGTCGCCTGCGCCCGTCACGGCGAAGGTGTGGCTCTGCGTGCCGTTGTCGAAGAGCACCCCTTCGATGTCGGTCGAGAGCGTGAACGAGTCGATGCGCTCGCCGAGCGTCTCCTCACCCGTGTTCTCCAGGTGCAGGCGCAGCGTCGTGTAGACCTTGTCCGCCTCGGGAATGTGCAGCGCGAGGGGGGTCGTATGGCCCTCGGCGAAGAGCCGGCCCTCGAGCGTGGCGGGCCGTCAGGGTGATCCGCCCGTCGGCGGGGATGTCGACCGGGGCGATCACGGCGTAGACGACCGGTTGGCTTTCGGTCGTAATCTCCAGCGGTTCGGGAAAGCGCAGCGTCAGCGTGTTGCTGCCGTCGGTCAGCTCCGGCGCGGCCTGCGCATCGGCGGCGTCGACCGTCAGACGGCCTGCGACGGGTTGCGGAAAGGCGATCTCGAGCCGCGTGACGGGCTCGGCGAGGCGGTTCTCGGCAAAGCGGATCTTCAGCACGTGCACCTTGTGCGCGAAGTCGAAGCGCACGGCATCGCTGTTGTCCCCCTCGACGAGGGCCTGCGCCGTGACGGGTGTGGCGACCATGACGTCGCAGGCGCCGTCGAATGCGCCGCTCTGCACGGCCGGAATCTCATACGCGGCGCGCGTCCCCTCGACCGTTGCGGGGCGGGGCGAGACGGCCAGGTAGGTGTACTCGCCGGCCTCGAGCTGCGGAATGTCGCCGCGGAAGCGGGCGTCGCCGAACGAGGCGTTGTAGTGCCACAGGGAGAAGGGCAGGGCGGAGAAGGCCTCGGCGCCTGCGCCGTCGAGCGCCCACAGGGCGATTTCGTCTCCGTCACACCAGCGGACCGTTGTGCCGTCGTCACCGAGTGCGGTGCGCGTGTCGGCGGCGATGTCGAGCCGGGGACCGGAACCGACGGTCACACGAAGAGTGCCTGCTTCGGGGTGCACCCCGGGCTCCGCGGTCTTGGAGCACGAGGTGGCGAGCAGAAGCAGTGCGAACAGGGTTGTCCTGAATTTCATATATGTATGGAATAGGTTGTACGCTCTTGTCCGAATGTGTGCAAAAATAGGGATCGCCGCCCTTTCGGGAAAATAAATTCAACGAACACCGTGTTTTTCATCATGAAAACGGTGCCGATGTTGTTCTGTTGGTCGTTGTCCGGCCTGTTTTCCGGCCTCCGGAACCGGCTCTGCTTCCATGTGTGTAGGCGGGCGGCGGAGGGACCGGATCAGGGTGTCGGTCTTCCGGTGACGGCCCCTGCGGCGTACTCCTGAAGATGCGTCCGGGTGCGGCGTGCGCGCGGAGTCCCGAGGCCGTGCGGCGGGTCGGGCGGGCGGCTCCCTGTGCCCGGAAAAAGGTCGTCCGGACGAAAAAGAGGCCGTCCGGATTCGGATCCGGGCGGCCTCTGAAGCCTGGTTGCGCGGAGGGGTTACTCCTGCTTGACGTACTTGTCGAGCCAGCCGAAGAATTCGCGGTTCCAGACGAGCGAGTTCTGCGGGCGGAAGACCTGATGGGCCTCGTCCTCGAACGAGACCAGACGCGCCGGGATGCCGCGCACGCGCGCCGCCGTGAAGGCCTCGAGTGACTGCGTGTAGGGGATGCGGTAGTCCTTCTCGCCGGTGACGATCAGGATCGGCGTGTCCCAGCGGTCGACGAAGCGGTGCGGCGAGTTGGCGTAGGAGCGCTGGGCCGTGGCATTCGTCTTGTCCCAGTAGGGGCCTCCGTAGTCGTTGTTGACGAACCACAGCTCCTCCGTCTCGCCGTACATCGAGTCGAAGTCGAAGATGCCGCAGTGGGCGATGAAGGCCTTGAAGCGCTTGTCGTGGCAGCCGGCCAGGAAGTAGACCGAATAGCCGCCGTAGGAGGCGCCCACGCACCCCATGCGGTCGCGGTCGGCCCACGGTTCGGCCGCCACGTCGTCGATGGCCGAGAGGTAGTCGCGGATGTTCTGACCCGAGTAGTCACCCGAAATCTGGTCGAGCCACTCCTGCCCGAACGAGGGCAGGCCGCGGCGGTTGGGCGCCACGACGACGTAGCCGCCCGAGGCGATCAGCTCGAGGTTCCAGCGGTAGCTCCAGAACTGCGAGACGACGCTCTGCGGGCCGCCCTGGCAATAGAGCAGCACGGGGTACTTCTTCGCGGGGTCGAAGTCGGGCGGCAGCACGACCCACGTGAGCATCTGCTTGCCGTCGGTGGTCCTGACCCAGCGCTTCTGCACCTCGCCCATGCGGATGTGGTCGTAGATGGGTTTGTTGATGGCCGAAATCTGCGTCAGACGGCCGTCCTCGGGGTTCACGTCGAAGAACTCCGTGGCCATCGAGATCTTGGTCATCTCGGCGACGATGCGTCCGCCACCCATCGTGAAGGCGTTGATGTCGTGGTCGCCCGAGGTGAGCACCTCGACCTCGGCCGCCGGGTGCTCGGCCGTCGCCGAGGGCACCTGCACGCGGCAGATCTGGTGCGTGGCTTCGATCGGGGCGATGAACCACAGCCGGTCGTTGCCCTCCCAGACGACGTTCATGGCGTTGTAGTCGAACTCGGCCGTCAGGTCCTCCATGCGGCCCGTGCGGCAGTCGTAGACGAACAGCCGCTCCTTGTCCGACTCGTTGCCCGCGCGGCGCATCGAGCGGAAGGCGATCTTCGAGTCGTCGGGCGACCAGACGGGATACTTGTCGTAGCCGGGCATGTCGCCGGCGGCGGCCGTCTCACCCGCCGGCCGGCTTGCCGGCTTGCAGATGTTCTGCGTCCGGCCCGTGGCCAGGTCGTAGATGAAGATGTCCGAGTCGGTCGATACGGCGTAGGCCGTGCCCGTCAGCGGCTTGCAGGTGTAGGCCAGCTGCGTTCCGGCGTGGTTCCAGGCGATCTCGGCCATGTCGAAGTAGGGGGCCAGCGGGGCGTCCCATGCCGCATCGGGCATGATGTCGCGGCCCGAGGTGACGAGCCCCTTGCCCAGTTCGCCGACGAAGATGTGGCGGTAGGTTCCCTCGTCCCAGTAGTCCCAGTGGCGGACCATCAGGTCATCGTAGATGCGGGCCTTCGACTTGTCCATGTCCTTGTAGCGGTCCGACGAGCGGATGGCGACACCGGCCGGCTGCACGCCCTGCACCCACCAGATGTGCTTGCCGTCGGGGCTTATGCCGAAGCCCTCGACATCGGGGATGCCCTCGCTGCCGCCCTTGCCCGTTACGAGCGTGGCGTTGCCGCCGTCGGCATCCATCACCCAGACCTGCGACGAGCCGCTGCGGTCCGAGAGGAAGTAAATGCGGCTGCCGTCCGGCGACCAGGCGGGCGACGAGTTGTTCGACGCGAAGTCGGTGAGCTGGTGCACGGCGCCCGAGGCCATCTCCTGCACGTAGACGGCCGTCACGCCGCGGTTCTCGGCCATGTTGTAGTGCGTCACGGTGTAGAGCAGGCGGCTGCCGTCGGCCGAGAGCGACGACGAGCCCGCACGGCCCATCTTCCACATCACTTCGGGCGTCAGACGCCCGGCGGCGATCTCCTCGGCCGTCAGGGCGTTGTCGATCGTAAGGGGCTTGGGCCGTTCGTCGCAGGCCCCGAGTCCCACAGCTGCAAAAGCCATCATCAGGAGGATTTTTTTCATTTTCGTTGAGGTTTTCCCATTTATTCGTATTTTTGTTCCAAAATTTTTCCGGACATGGAGCATACCGTCTATTTTGCCGACAAGTCCGTGATTTTCACGCGGACCGCACCCGCCGGGACCGACCGTGTCGTTGTCGCGGTCTCCGACGGCCCCGTCAGCCGGACGAAGATAGGGAAAATTCTCGAAACGAACAACACCGTCGCCGTCGTTGCGGACGATCCCGATGCGGCCTTTGCCGCCTTTGCCGCGGAGTTCACGGCCGTGGAGGCGGCCGGCGGCGTGGTGGTCGATGCGCGGGGGGCCTGGCTGATGATCCACCGCAACGGACGCTGGGACCTGCCCAAAGGACATGTCGAGCCGGGCGAGAGCCTCGAGGCGTGCGCCGAGCGCGAGATTGCCGAGGAGACGGGCGTTGCGGCGCGCGTCGTGCGGCCGCTGTGCGAGACGCTGCATGCCTACTGGTTCCCGAAGACGGCGCGCTGGGAGCTGAAGCGCACCCACTGGTTCGAGCTGTGCACGACGGCAACGTCGGCGCTGCGGCCCCAGACCGAGGAGGGGATCGAGCAGGTCGTCTGGTGCACGCCCGACGAGGCCGCCGGGCACGTGCGCGAGGCCTTCCCGACGATCCGCTGCGTCGCCCGCGCCATGCGGAAGTAGCCCCGAGCGGCATTCGGCCCCTCGCCGGACCGTTGTACCGCGTATTCCACAATAAAAAAGCGACCCGTCAATTGGTGCGGGTCGCTTTTTTTGTCTGTTCGGGTCGGAGTGTTTCGCTCGGGTCGGTGTGTTCCGGTTGGAATGTCCCGGTGGGGGTGTGACCGGCCGAGCGGGGTGTCGGATCAGTACTGCGGGGCGGCATTCATCGCCCGGGCGATGCCTTCGGCGATCTGGTCGACGGCCCCCTGCAGCTTCGAGCCGATCATCATCCGCATCATCATGTTCAGGTCGATGTGCAGCACTACCCGCAGGCGCGTGTCCGTGTCGGAGACCTTGTGCAGCTGGATCCAGAAGGCGAAGTCCATCGGGACGCCCCCTTCGTCGCCCACGATCTTCACGTGCTTGGGGGCGATGCGCTCCTCCATGCGGAGCTTCACGGTGAAGCCCTTGGCCTTGAACGAGCAGCGCTCTTCGGTGGCCTGCCACTCCTCGACGCGGTCCGCCAGGGCGGGCGTCAGGTTGTCGAAGCGGCTGATGACGGCGTAAATCTGCTCCGCGGGGCGGAGAATCTGATGCTGTTTGGAGATGTATTCCTGCATATGGGTGTGAGGTAAGGTTTTTATTCTGTGGTGAGGGATTCGGGTGCTGCCCAGAAACGCCCGTCGTCCGAGGTCCGCACGTCGGTCGGCCGCAGGGAGAAGCCGCCGAAGTCCGGCGGCAGCAGCGCGATGATGCGGCTGCGGCCCGCGTAGATCGGGTTGTTGTTTTCGCGCCCGTAGCCCGTTGTCTCCCAGCACTCGAACCAGTAGAGGTTCTTGGCCCAGTAGGCGCGGTAGTAGTCGAAATCTTTTTCGCGGTCGAGCAGCGGGCGGTAGACGATCTCGCGTCCGTGGAGGCTGTGTTCACGCATCTCGGCCAGCGACAGCGGCGTGCCCGTCTCATCCTCGGCCCAGGCCTGCATGTCGGAGTCGAGCATCGCCCACTTTTGCCGTTCGGGCAGCCAGACGAGGTTTACGACGTGGCAGTCATGATCGAGCGAGTCGGCCGGCAGGCACGTCACGAAACGGTTGGTGATCCCTTCGGCCAGCAGCAGCTCGTGCAGCAGGATGGCGTGCAGGCGGCAGTTGAAGGCGGGCTCCACCGTGCGCGTGTATTTCCACAGTCCGACGGCCGTGCACACTTGGGGGTAGTTCTGCTGGTTGGCGTGGGGAATGTTGCGGGCTACGAAGCGGGCCAGCGCAAGAGCGCGATCCCAGGTCGCGGCGGCCGGACCGGTGAGCGTGTCGAGCCGGAAGTATTCGCGGATGCGTCGTGCGTCGACCGTATCCTGCAGGTAGCGGAAGCGGTAGGAGAGTGTGTCGGGGGCATATTCCCCGCCATCGCGCAGCAGGGCGACGCGTTCGCGGTATTGGATGTCGTACAGTCGCTCTGCCAGCTGCTTGTGGAAGACGAAGCGGACGAGCAGGAAGGCGACGAGTGCCAGCGCGAGCACGGCAAGCACGATCCGGAGGGTGATTTTAAGGGCTTTTTTCATGGGAGCGGGTCTCTGTTCCGGCGGCAAAGATACGAAATGTCGTGTGCCGCGGCAAATGAAAATGCCGTTTTCGGAGCAGAAAGCGTCACGGCTCGTCGGCATTGCGTGAAGGGGGCAGGCGGGCGCAATGCCGCATGCAAACGGACGGAAGAGTGTCCGATGCGAAGACTCTTCCGTCCGTTTGTGGCGTCGTCGGCGCGTCAGTCGATCTCGAAGGTGCGGGCCGTCTCGCTGTCGACCGTGATGCGCACGTTCATCGTGTGCTCGGGCAGCAGCGGCTCGATCTTCTCGGGCCACTCCACCAGGCAGAGGTCTCCCGAGTAGAAGTACTCCTCGTAGCCGAAGTCGTAGGCCTCGCGCAGGTCGTCGATGCGGTAGAAGTCGAAGTGGTAGATGCGGCGGTTGCCCGATCCCCTGTACTGGTTGACGATGGCGAACGTCGGGCTGGTCACGGTGTCCGTGGCGCCGAGCTGTGCGGCGATTTCGCGGATGAGCGTGGTCTTGCCCGCGCCCATCTCGCCGCGGAAGGCGACGACCGTGCGGCGTCCCAGTGCCGCGATGATGGCCGAGGCCACCTGCGGCAGCTCGTCCCGGTCGGTGATATGGATGGTTTTCATGCGTGTGTGTTTTCGGTTGTCACTGTTTGGGTTTGAGCACGATGAACGGCACGATCATCTCCTCCATCGAGATGCCGCCGTGCTGGAACGTGTTGTCGTAATAACGCACGAACTGGTTCGTATTGGTCGGATAGACGAAAAAGTCACGGTTGTAGGCGAAGATATAGGTCGACGTGATATTGGATTTGGGCAGGTGAGCCTGTTCCGGCTTCGTAATGGCGAATACCTCCTTGGGATTGAA
>OIDD01001290.1_pt1 | contig 10739 bp, 8 predicted proteins | sample 1606751 | NCBI WGS metagenome assembly OIDD01 (sample SAMEA3882544, study PRJEB24775) | human gut metagenome | biome: human-associated habitat; feature: intestine environment; material: feces | place: Netherlands | collected 2009/2010
CCCCCACATGGACCAGACCAAGATCGACGACTTCAACATGGCCCTGCTGTCCATGTGTGAGCAGATGGGCCTGAAGTTCCTCAACAGCGCCGAAGCGCTGAAGGATGCCAACGGCTATGGCCGCGAGGATTACTACCAGACCGGCGATATCCACCTGAAGCCCGTGGGCCTGAAGGCCATGCTGAACTATCTGCGCACCCACGCCTACCAGACCGAGGATCGCCGCCCGGACACCAATAATATCCCCACCCGTACGCTGGAATATGTATCCAACCCCAGCTCGGCGGTGCAGGCCCCCAGCTCGGAAGAACCCGCTTCTTCCAGCGAGAGTGAAAGCGTCAGCAGCTCTGAAACTGCCAGCGTCAAGTTTGAGGCCCGTTATCAGGTGGAAAAGAGCGGCGGCGGCACCCTGAGCTGTGGGAACGAGAGCGGCAAGACCAGCCTGACATACGGCATCACAGATGCATCCCAGTCGCTGACTGTCACGGCCACCCCTGCGGAGGGCCATGTGTTCGTCAAGTGGAGCGACGGCGTGACCAGCAAGACCCGTACCGATACCGGCTTCAAGCAGAATCTGGACGTGACAGCCGTGTTTGCAGCTGCTTCCGTTCACATCTCGGAAGGCAAGGCTTCCGCCGGCTCCTATGTCTTTAAGGCTGCGCTGGAGGGCAAATATGCCAAGAGTGAAAACCTGCATTGGTTCGCCAACGGTCAGGAAGTGAAGGAGGCCGCAGGCCGGACAACGGTCACCGTGTCCGCTTCGGCCATCACCAGCGGCAGCTATAAGATCTATGCGGTGGTCGTGTACAACGACTGCGCCGTGGTCAGCAATGCGCTGACCATTACGGTCAGCCCGGAGCCTGCCTCCAGCTCAAATTCCGGCAGCTCCTCTACTTCTTCCGGCAGTACATCCGCGTCCTCTTCGGAGAGCAGCAAGTCTGAGAGCACGAGCAGCAGTTCTTCCCACAGCACGGCGGAAAGTGAGAGTAAGAGCGAATCCAAGAGCGAGAGCACCTCTTCTTCTCACAGCAGCTCAGAGAGCAAGGCAGAGAGCACTTCGTCCTCCAGCAGCACTGCTTCTGAGAGCAAAACGGAATCCAAAGAGCAGACCAACAGTGAATCGGTCTCCGCTTCGGTTGAAAATGATATTGAGCCCGCAGAGGGGGCTTCCGCTTCCACCGAAGCAGAAGCCAGCCGGTAAACCTTTTTCTGTCTGCCCGCATAGGCTGGGCAGAAGGGAGGGAACCGGATGTTCTGTGAAGAGATCAAGATCCCCGGGCTGCCCGGTGAGGGAACTGTGACCGATGGCAGTGTGGACTGGTATGAGATGGACTGGGAGAATGTGGACAACGGCGTGACCGAGGAGCAGATGCCCAGAAACGTTGACAAACCCTGCACCGCGCAAGATCCGTGCACGGACAATTCCCCGGTGCAGACCGATGATGAAACCTATGAGATAGTTCAGGAATAACCGGAAGCCAGCTCTGCCGGGGCGGGGCTGGCTTCTCGCTGTTCTTTTGATCTGGGAAAAATTCCCCGGTGATCGGGGACAAGCGTCCCGGAAAATGACACAAGCATGAAAGAGGGGTAACGAACCATGGCAAAATACTATTGTGTTCTGTTTGATGCTGATAATACGCTGCTGGATTTTGATGCAGCGGAAAACAAGGCGCTGGCAGACACCCTGCGGGAGTACGGCATTGAGCCGGATGCCGAGACGGTGCAGACCTACCGCACCATCAACGAGGAGCTCTGGCGGCAGCTGGAAAAGGGTCAGATCCGCCGGGACAAGCTGATGGGGGAGCGGTTCACCCGCTTTCTGAAGGCAGTGAATGCCGCAGGCAACGGTGTGGAGATGAACAAATTCTATCTGGATCAGCTCTCTACCCACCCTGACCTGACATCTCCCAACGTGCTGGACGTGCTCCGGGAACTTTCCGAAGTGGCAACATTGGCTGTAGTGACCAATGGCTTTGACCGGGTGCAGAGCCGCCGTGTGCGGGAATCCGGCATTCTGGATTTTGTGGAGGATGTCTTCGTTTCTGAAAAAATGGACAGCGAAAAGCCCAACCGCAAGATTTTTGATGCCGCGCTCCGTGCGCTGGGCGTGGAGAACCGTGAGCACGTGCTGATGGTGGGCGACAGCCTGAGCAGTGATGTGCAGGGCGGTGTGAACGCCGGGCTGGATACCTGCTGGTATAACCCCAACCACGCCGAGAATCCCGGCAAGGTCGTGCCTACCTATGAGATCAGCAGCCTGGAGGAGCTTTATCCGCTGGTGATGGAGCCGGAGGAACTGGCCAATGTGGGCCTGAAGAATCGCCGCCACCAGCTGTAATGCTGTGCGGCCTGTGTGAGAGATTGGAAAACGAACAATGCTGATACATTTGGAAAAGCTGGGCAAGAGCTTTGGCGAGAAGATCGTCCTGCATGATGTCACGGCCAGTGTCGAACGGGAGGACCGCATCGGCATCGTGGGTCAGAACGGCGCAGGTAAAACGACTCTGCTGAAGATCCTGACCGGCGAGTATACGGACTACGAGGGTGAGTTCAGTGTGACCCATGGTGTGACGCTGGGCTATCTGGAACAGAATGCAAAGCTCGACCCTACGTTGGATATCTACGGCGAGATGCGCTCCTGCTTTGCCCATGTGCTGGATGCCATGGCCCAGATGCAGATCCTGGAGCGCAGAATGGCCGCCAGCCCGGAGGATGCCTCTCTGCTGGAACAGCATGATGCATTGCAGAACATCATTGATGCCGCTGACGGCTACAATATGGATGTCAACATCAAAAAGGTGCTGTCCGGTATGGGGTTTGCGCAGGATACCTGGACGAAGAATATCGCTGTGCTTTCGGGCGGTGAGCTGACGCGCCTTCGTCTGGCAAAGCTGCTGTTGGAAAAGCCGGATGTCCTGATTCTGGACGAGCCCACCAACCACTTGGATTTTGCCACCATGGAATGGCTGGAGAATTACCTCAAGGGCTATTCCGGTGCCGTGCTGGTCGTCAGCCATGACAGATATTTCCTGGACAATATCTGTACCAGGATCTGGGAGGTCTCCTTCCAGACCATGACCACTTATAAGGGCAACTTCTCAGCCTATCTGCCCCAGAAGGAAGCTGCCGATGCCCTGCGCCAGAAGCAGCACGATGCAGATGTAGCACTGGCTGAAAAGCTGCAGGATTATGTAGACCGCAATCTTGTGCGCGCTTCCACCACCAAGATGGCCCAGAGCCGCCGCAGACAGCTGGAAAAGCTGGAGATCACGGAAGCGCCAAAGGATGAAACGAACCAGCTCAAATTCCGCTTTGAGTATGATGTGGAGCCGTGGAATGAGTTGGTGCTGATGAAGAACCTGACCATCAGGATCGGGGAGCGCACCCTGCTGGAACCCTTTACCTACACGGTCTGCCGGGGTCAGCGGCTGGTGATCGCAGGCCCCAACGGTGCGGGCAAATCCACCCTGATGCAGGTGCTGGATGGTAAGCGCCGCCCCTCCGGCGGCATGGTACGGCTGGGTACGGGAGCCCGGCCCAGCATTTTTGCCCAGCAGCAGAACCGTCTGGGCGCGGGCCGTGTCATTGACGTCATCTGGAACAAGTACCCCCGCATGACCGAGCTGGAGGTGCGCAGCCATCTGGCAAAGCTGGGTTTCCGGGGCGAGACAGTGTTCAAGCCCTGCGAGGCACTTTCCGGCGGAGAGCTGGCCCGCCTGCGCTTTGCTGAGATCGTGCTGGAGCGGCCCAATCTGCTGTTTCTGGACGAGCCCACCAACCACCTGGACATCTACACCCGCGAGAACCTGACCGAAGCCCTGATGGCATACACCGGGACCCTGCTCATGGTCACCCATGACCGCCATCTGATGAACAGTCTGGGCTGTCCCATCCTCTATCTGGAAGATGGCAAGGCCACCCTGTATCCGAGCTACGATGCCCTGATGGGCCGTGCCGCTCCTGCTGCCGCTCCGGAAAAAGCCGGGGATCAGCCCGCCAAGGCCGGTTACGGCAAAGAGCAGCGCCGCCGCCGCGCGGAGCTGCGGGCCAAGATCAGGGCTTGCGAGGATGAAATGGAAGCCTGCGGGGCAAGGGAAGTGGAGCTTGACAATGAGATCAACTCCCCGGAGGTCTACAATGACCCTGATCTGCTCCGCCAAAAGAGCGATGAGCTCAGTGATCTGCGCTTCCATCAGGAGGAGCTGTTTGCTGCCTGGGAAAAGGCAATGGAAGAGCAGGAACAGTACGAACAGGCTGCTGATGAAGAATAATCCGCTGCAAAGGAGAACAATGATGCCTCATAACCGCCGCAGTTACAACAAAACACACAGCATCGCCCTTTCAGGCTTGCTGTTTGCTCTGGCGATGGCGCTTTCCTTCATCGAGGGCACATTGGTCATCCCCGGGCTTTTGCCAGGCATGAAGCTGGGTCTGGCGAATATTGTGGTGATGTATGCCCTGTTCTTCATGGGGCCAAAACAGGCCCTTGTGCTGGATGTGCTGAAGGCGTTCTTCGTCTTTCTGGTCTCCGGCTGGACGGCAGGTTTTCTTTCCCTCTGCGGCGGCCTGCTCTCACTGCTGGTGATGTGGCTGCTCTACTATCACTGCCCGCTGCGGCCTACCTGGTTCATCCTGTCGGTCTGCGGCGCGCTGGCCCACAACATCGGCCAGCTGCTGGGAGCCAGTGTCATCCTTTCCACAGCAGTGTCCCTTTACTATGCACCGGTCATGCTGGTGCTGGGCCTTGTGATGGGAATGCTCACCAGTGTCACCCTGCGGGCCATGCTGCCTGCGCTGGGACGGCTGGGTTATAATATCCAGGAAAACCGCAAAGGATGAGCTGCCCGGTTGCAACCGGGGCCGGAATCCGATATAATAAATCAAATCTGAATTTTTACCCAACAAAAAAACTGCCCACGGGATAGCGCACTTTGGCGCGGGGCAGCTGGGAGGTATGAGTTTATGTCTGAAAAAGTGACTGTCAAGGTGGAGCGCAATATCCTCCATCTTCCCGCCATTGCCCTGCGTGGGCTGGTGGTGTTCCCCAACAACCTGCTGCATTTTGAGGTAGGTCGTGACAAGAGCATTGCCGCTGTGGAATGGGCCGTGCGGAATAAATCCGAGGTGTTCCTCATTGCGCAGAAGGATATGAAGGCTGAGGACCCCAAGGCAGAGGAGATGTACCAGTACGGCGTTGTGGCCGAGATCAAGCAGGTCATGCGTGTTTCGGATGACCTGGTGCGCATTCTGGTGGAGGGCAAGTTCCGCGCCAAGCGCACCGAGCTGGATACCGACGGCAGCTTCCTGCTGGCATCGGTGCGGCCGGCTCCTGTGCGCCCCATCAAGGCAGAGGAAGAAACCGAGGCGGAGGCCCTGCTCCGCAACGTGAAAACGAGCTTCGACGCGGTGCTTTCCATGAATCCCCGCATCAGCAAGGACGTGGTGTTTGCTGTTACCTCGAATAACGACCCCGCCTTCCTGTGCGAGTACATCCCTGCCAATCTGCTCTTCCGCTTTGAGGATAAGCAGGCTGTGATGGAGGAAAGCACCCTCATCGGCCGTCTGCGCCTGCTGGTGGAACGCCTGCATCGGGAGCGCCGGATGCTGGAGATCGACAAGGAAATCGCCCAGAAAGTGGACGAGGCCATGGATAAGAACCAGCGTGATTACTACCTGCATGAGCAGATGCACATGATCAGCCAGGAGCTGGGCGAGGACGATGATACCACGGCAGAGGCCGAGGAGTACCGCCGCAGGATCCAGGAACTGCATCTGGACGAGGAGCGGGAGAAGAAACTGCTCAAGGAAGTGGACCGCCTTGCCAAGATGCAGGGCTCCAACCAGGAGGCAACGGTCATCCGCACCTATCTGGACACCTGCCTTGCGCTGCCCTGGGGCGTCTTTACCGAGGACGACCTCGATATTGCCAAGGCACAGCGCATCCTTGACCGCGACCACTACGGCCTGAAGAAAGTCAAGGACCGCATTCTTGAGGTGTTGGCTGTCCGCAAGCTGGCTCCGGATGTCAAGGGCCAGATCATCTGCCTGGTCGGCCCTCCGGGTGTCGGCAAGACCAGCATTGCCCGCTCCATTGCCGAGAGCCTGAACCGCAAGTATGTGCGCATCAGTCTGGGCGGCGTGCGGGATGAAGCCGAGATCCGCGGCCACCGCCGCACCTACATCGGTGCCATGCCCGGTAAGATCATCAGTGCCATGATCACCTCCAAGAGCTCGAACCCTCTGATGCTGCTGGACGAGATCGACAAGCTGGCCGGTGACTTCCGGGGCGACCCGGCGGCAGCTCTGCTGGAAGCCCTTGATCCCGAGCAGAACACCACCTTCAATGATCACTTTATCGATATGCCGTTTGATCTGAGCCATGTGCTTTTTATCACCACGGCAAATGATCTGAGCGCCATTCCCGGCCCTCTGCGTGACCGCATGGATGTCATTGAGCTGCCCAGTTATACCCGGGTGGAGAAATACAACATTGCCCGCAAGCATCTGGTACCCAAGCAGCTCAAGGCCTGCGGTCTGGCCGGAAAGGTCACCTTCTCCCAGAGCGCGCTCTACGGCATCATTGACGGCTACACCCGTGAGGCCGGTGTCCGCACCCTGGAGCGTACCATCACCAGTGTCCTGCGCAAGTGCGCCCGCAAGATCGCGTCCGGTGAGGCGGAAAACGTTTCTGTGACCGGCAGCAGCCTGGAAGAGCTGCTGGGGCCCCGCTTCGTCAAGCCCGATTTCCTCAACCGGACCAATGCCATTGGCATTGCCAACGGTCTGGCCTGGACCAGCATCGGCGGCGAGACCCTGCCCATCGAAGTGCAGGTCATGGATAATGGCAGCGGCAAGATCACCGTCACCGGTTCGCTGGGCGACGTGATGAAGGAAAGTGCCCAGCTGGCCATCACCTATGTCCGTGTCCACGCCGAGGAATACGGCATCGACCCTGAGCGGCTGAAGAAATGCGATCTGCACATCCATGCCCCCGAGGGTGCCGTGCCCAAGGACGGCCCCAGTGCCGGTGTTACCCTGACCACGGCTCTGGTGTCCTGCCTGTCCGGTGTGCCGGTGCGCGGCGATGTGGCCATGACCGGTGAGATCACCCTGCACGGCAATGTGCTGCCCATTGGCGGTCTGCGCGAAAAGAGCATGGCTGCCTACCGTGAGGGGATGAAAACCGTGCTCATCCCCAAGGATAACGTTCCGGACCTGTACGAGGTGGATGACGAGGTGAAGAAGAATCTGACCTTCCTGCCCATGTCTGACCTCGCACAGGTGCTCAATGCCGCTCTGCTTAAGCCCAAGAGCGTTTCTGCCCGTCATCCGCACCCCGCCAAAAAGGCAAAGCCGGTGGAAGCGGCTATCCCGCCTACACCGGAAAAACCGAAGCCGGGGGCTGTCTGCTAATCAAAGGAGCAAACGATGAACTACAACAAAGCGGATTTTATTGCAAGCTACGGCATTTCCAGCCAGCTGCCCGAAAGTGACCGTCCGGAACTCAGCTTCTCAGGCCGTTCCAACGTGGGCAAGTCCAGCCTCATCAACAAGCTGTGCAACCGCAAGAACCTTGCCCGTGTATCCAGTACACCGGGCAAAACGGCCACCATCAACTTCTATGAGGTGGACAACTGCTATTTTGTGGATCTGCCCGGCTATGGCTATGCCAAGGTCAGCAATGCAGACCGCGAGCGCTGGGATGACCTCATCAACAGCTATTTTGAAGCCCCCCGGCATCATACCCTGCTGGTGCAGCTCATCGACTGCCGCCACGCCCCCAGCGCGGATGACCTGCAGATGCTGAAGTATCTGCACTACCATCAGATCCCCTTTGTTGTGGCATTGACCAAAGCCGATAAGCTCAAAAAGAGCCAGCTGGCCAAGACACAGGAGGATTTTGAAAAGGTCTGCCTGCCCTATGGCTGCCAGAAGGTGGTGCTGACCAGCGGCGAGAACGGCTACGGCATCCCGGAGCTGCAGGCGGTGTTGAACGAGGCCGTGGCGGCTGAGTTCACCGATGACGAGGAAGCGGAGTAAACCATGGCCTACAATGAATTTGCCTATTTCTATGATGAATTCAACGGCGAAGCCGACTATGATGCCCTTTATGAGCAGATCCGGCAGGAACTGAATGCTCACAATATCCGGGATGGCATTCTGGCCGATCTGGGCTGTGGAACAGGGGAGCTGACCTTGATGCTGACCCAGGCGGGCTATGATATGATCGGTATCGATCAGTCCGAGGAGATGCTCTGTGTTGTGCGGGATAAGGCGGAACAGCTGGGCCTTTCCGGCAAGCTGCTGCTTTTGCAGCAGGATCTGCTAAAGCTCGACCTCTACGGCACCATTCGGGGCGCGGTGTCTACCTTCGATACCTTCAACCACATCCCTGACCTGGATACCGCCATTGCCAACGCGGCTTTTTTCATGGAAGAGGGCGGCGTGTTCCTCTTTGATATGAACACCCCTTACAAGCACCAGAAGGTGCTGGGGGAGAATGTATTTACCTTTGAGGAAGAGGATGCTGCCTGCGTCTGGCGCAACCACTATCACCCTGCGGACCGCCGGGTGGAGATCACGGTGGACATCGACTACCGCGAGACCGGCGAACACTTCCATGAACAGTTCTATGAATATACCTACGACCTGGATACCATCCGAGCTGCGTTGGAAAAGCACGGCTTTGTGCTGGAAAAGGTCTGCGACGGTGAGAGCTTCGGCCCCCTGACCGAAGAGAGCGAACGCTATTTCTTCTGTGCCGTCAAGCAGTATACCCAATTGGAGGAAAAAGAAAATGTCTAATCTGATCCGCGGTATTTCTGAAAACGGCGGTGTTGTGTTCTGTGGTGTGGACTCCACTGAGATCGTCCGTACGGCCGAGCAGCTGCACCACACCAGTGCGACCTGCAGCGCAGCCCTGGGCCGCCTGCTCACCGGTGCGTCCCTGATGGGCTCCATGCTCAAGGACGATGGCGATTCCATTATGCTGCGTGTGGCGGGCGGCGGCCCCACCGGCACGGTTGTTGCCTGTACCGATGGTACCGGCAATGTCAAGGGCTGCATCGACCACCCGCTGGTAGAGCTGCCTCTGAAAGCAAACGGCCATCTGGATGTGGGCGGTGCTGTGGACAAAAACGGCGTGCTGACTGTCATCCGTGACAACCGCCTGCAGAAAGAACCCACTGTGGGTCAGGTGCCGCTGGTCTCCGGCGAGATCGCCGAGGACCTGACCAGCTACTATGCTTACAGTGAACAGGTGCCTACCGTCTGCGCTCTGGGGGTGCTGGTGGATACTGACCTGACCATTGCCTGCGCGGGCGGCTTCCTGCTGCAGCTGCTGCCCGGTGCCACCGATGCCGAGATCACCCAGCTGGAGCAGAACATCGCCGCAATGCCTTCCGTCACGGAACTGCTTCGGGAAGGCAAGACCCCCGAGGATATGATGAACCTTGCTCTGGCAGGCTTCAACCCCAATGTACTGGATGAGCGCGAGGTGCAGTACAAGTGCGACTGCAGTGCCGAGCGTACCGAAGAGATGCTGCTGAGCCTGGGCCGCAAGGAGCTGGAAAAGCTCCGGGATGAGGATCCTGACTGCGAGGTCGTCTGCCATTTCTGCCACACCAAGTACCACTTTGACTTGAATAAGTTGGTAGAAAAGGCCGCCTACAAAAAGGAAAAGGCCGAAACGCAGGAACCGGAAGCCTGAGATGGAAAGTTATTACACGCCTTGCAAAGAATTTGATGCCTGCAATGAACTGATTGAGCGCTACTGGAAAACGGGTCAGTATGAACAATGTTTTCGAGGGCATTTACAACTTGCAGAGAAGGGGTATCCGCTGGCAGAATGCCAAGTAGGATATTTTTACTTGGAAGGCATCGGTGTCCAGAAAAATTTAGAAAAAGCTTTTTATTGGACGGAACGCGCCGCACAACATGGCGACCGTGATGCACAGTTCAATCTTGGCTGGTTCTATGAAAATGGAATTGTTGTGCCGAAGGATTTGAAATGGGCAGAACGGTGGTATGTTCGGGCGGCAAGTCAACGACAAAAGGAAGCACTTGAAAAAATTAAAAAGATTAAATAAGCAAAACAGCCCGGAGCGAAAAACTCCGGGCCGTTTTCAGGTGCAGATATCAGCAATGATGGTGTAGACCACCCGGTAATGCAGCATATCGTTCTCGGTTGTAACATCTACTTTCTGCGCCACAAATTCTGCATCCGGGTAATCATTTTGCAAGGCCTGTAAGCCATGCAGACGGGCCAGTGCGCTGACTTCATCCTCTGAGGAATGAATTTCATTTTCTGCCTGTTCGTAATAGGTGGTTTCCTCGACGGAAAGCGGGAGCGTCAGCCCCAGAAGCTCCGGCTGAAGATGCCGTGTGACCGCCGTGGAATCGTCCGCAGGGGAGAAAAGGGAAGGCAATGGGAACACCCGCCCGGCAAGGAAAAGCCTTCGCTGAACGACAGTGTTTCCGGTCAGCTGGTATGTGACAGCCATCAACGGAAGCTCTTCCGCAAACTCCCACTCGAACTGCGCCCGGACGCTTCCGGCGGCAGGCTGAAAGATCAGCGTACCGTCCCGTTCAGCCCGGGCAGTGCCGATGAGTCCCTGGCCTTTTTCCACTGACTGCCCGGGAACCACCAGCATCGTCCCGCTGACAAGGTTTGTGCTGACCACCGTGCCCGCAGCCTTTGCCCGCAGGCCGTGGAGCGTTCCGGCGGCGATCTCCGGCAC
>OIDD01001292.1_pt1 | contig 10710 bp, 10 predicted proteins | sample 1606751 | NCBI WGS metagenome assembly OIDD01 (sample SAMEA3882544, study PRJEB24775) | human gut metagenome | biome: human-associated habitat; feature: intestine environment; material: feces | place: Netherlands | collected 2009/2010
CGCCACTGGCATCAGCCAGATCGTGGGCGGCGTGCTGCCGCTGGTGTACTTCCTGCGGCCCAACAGCAGCCTGCTGCGGCTGGGGAAGTGCCGCCTGGACCTGCGTGCTCTGGGAAAGACCTGCTCCAACGGCTCCTCGGAGTTTATGAGCAACGTGTCCATGTCCCTGGTGAGCATGCTGTATAACGTCCAGCTGATGAAGTACGCCGGAGAGGACGGTGTCTCTACCTACGGCGTGCTGATGTATGTGAGCATGGTGTTCCAGGCCATTTTCGTGGGCTATTCCGTGGGCGTGGCCCCCATTGAGTCCTATCACCTGGGGGCAGAGAACCGCCGGGAGCTGCGGGGCCTGCTGCGGCGCAGCCTGGGCCTGCTGGCCGTGTGCGCCGCGTGTATGTTCGCGGCGGGCCAGGTGCTGGCCGCTCCCCTGTCCCGGCTCTATGTGGGCTATGACCCGGGCCTGTTCGAGATGACGTCCCACGCCTTCGGCATCTTCTCCTTCTCGTTCCTGTTCTCGGGCTTCGCCATCTATGGCTCGTCCTTCTTCACGGCCCTGAACGACGGGCTGACCTCCGCCAGCATCGCCTTTCTGCGGACGCTGGTGTTCCAGGTGGGAGCGGTGCTGCTGTTCCCGCTGTTGTGGAGGCTGGACGGCATCTGGATGTCCATCGTGGCGGCGGAGGTCATGGCCGTGATCACCACGGCGATTTTCCTGGTGGTGGGGCGCAAGCGGTACGGGTATTGAAGCCCCACCAGAAAAAAAACCAAAAAATTTCAAAAAAATGCTTGCAATCCCCGGATGAATGTGGTATATTAATCAAGCTGACGTGAGTGATTCAGCCAGCTATCCGGGTGTGGCGAAGTTTGGTATCGCGCTTGAATGGGGTTCAAGAGGCCTTGAGTTCGAATCTCAACACTCGGACCAAATTAACGAAACGGTATAGATGCGTCTGGCGAAAAGCCAGGCGCATCAACCGTTTCCGGGCTTTTTCAGGCCCGGATTTTTTCTTTCAAACCATAGATGCAAATCGCTGTTTCAGAGCGTCTGCCCCGATTCGAACCGGGCGTTTTCCCTTTTCGGGCAGATGTATTCAGCCAGCGCCCCTTTTGAGCAGCGTTTTTCACGGCTGGCAGCGGTATTTTCCTCAAAAAACTCACAAAGACTTAGGCGTCGTTTTGTTGGTCCTGACGGACCAATGGAGCGGCGCCCTTTTTCATTTCAAAAAGGGCGCTGGTCGCAGCGCCTGCATTTGTAGGCCGGAGCATGATCGCTCCGGCCTTATTTTTTATGCATGGGAGGAGCTATATGAGCATCAGCGCAGAAGAAAAGGTCTGTTACCTCAGAGAAGCAGCAATCGTCCTTGCCAAGGAGGGTTTCCAGTTGGACGAAGTTCACACTGACAGGCTGTGTATCCTGCTTGACGGTTCGCCGCTTTGTGAAGTAACTGAGAGCGGTGGTGTTGCCTACCGCAATGAGGATATTGACGAGCCAGAACGGATCGCTGCCAAGGACAAGGTGTATGAGATTGTCAGGACCACAGCGGAGTATATGCGGCAGATGGAGATGGCGCCCTTTTTGAAAGCCGACGGTCTGGAGGACGGCTACAAGGTGCTGGCGGATTTCAACGGCACTGTGCTGGCTGGAGTTCAGAGCAAACACGGAGTCCACTTCGTCACATGGGATTGGGCCTATGGGCACACAGGAGTATGTCATGGGCACTATTTCATGGAGAACTATGCAGGAGCCAAACAGGACTTTGCTATCCGCTCCGGGCTGATTCAAAAGGAACAGCTTTTCACCCCAGAGCAGATGACCGAGATTTATCGCTGCTGTGCGGACTCTGTAGACGGAGATTTCTTTGAACTCACGGGAGAGCAGGAAAAAATGATCCGCAGTGTTCAGCAGCAGATTGAGGAGTGTGTGCCGGATTTGGACGAGCGAATCCGGCAGCAGGAAGAAGCCTTGGAACAAGTCGCGCAGCAACAGACAATGTAATATCAAACGGAACGGGCCGGAGTCTTAGCAATAAGATTCCGGCCCTTTTTTCATTTCAGAGAGGAGTTCACTTATGCCGTACTATTTCATGCGAGACACGCCGCTGCAGGCGTTGGAGCAGTTGATGATGTCTCAGCCCGGTCAAAAGCCCAGAGGTGGTGGAATATACCGCAGCCCATTTCGTTACACGCCCGAAGATGTGGCGTGCGAATACTGCCAGAACTATGTCCGCAAGCATCCGTGCCGCCTATGTGAATGTACCTGCCTGGAGGAGCGGATCGAGGCAGGTGTGCTGGAGCTGAATGCATTCATGTGGGACTGCTTCACCCCCTCTATGGGGCCGCAGTTTCGAAAAAGGATGCATCAGCAATTCAGAGAGAGGAAACCTCAATTCTTCCAATTCTTCCTGTCCGATGCCCACCGGCGAAGATGGACATACTGGCGGGAACGCTGCTGGCGTCTGTCTGACCGGAACAAAGCGGCTCTCTTCCTGCTCACGGCATACGAGAGCCTTTGGCGCAGGATGGTCTGGAAATGCGGGAATGACGGCTTTGACTTCCAAAGCGTCCGGCTCGGAGGAATCGAGCCGGAGCTATACAGCGTCTACCAGGCGGCGAAGGCCATTGCGGTCGGCTGCTGTAATATTGGAGGATTACAAGTCCAAGAGCTTCTATGAGGAACACAAGACTATTCAGTTTGATACCCTCACAGAGCAGACAGAGTATGAAATCGTCGCTGTATTTAAGACTGTGGCGTATAGCTCCGAGGGCTTCCGATACTACGACTTTGTTGATGCGGAGAATGAGGAAGATTTTAATTCCTATACCGGGAAGTGCAAGGAACTTGCTTTGTATGATACAGGTGTGACCGCTGGATACGGCGACAGGCTCATTACCCTTTCCACCTGCGAATACTCCGCACAGAACGGCAGGCTCGTTGTAGTGGCAAAAAAGGTCGGCTGATTTGAACGCAAATCCTCTGGGAAAGGAGGTTTCCTATGGCTGATATAAAAACCAGAGATGCGGTCAAAGGCACGATAAAGACCATAGATAAAGCCATCATAGCCAGTGAGCGTATGAAATCTGCCTATGTGGGGATAAAGGAAAAAGCGGAACAGGGATATTACGCTGATGAAAACTCTGCCACAGAATATGCTGCTGATAGGATTTCTTATGCGGCAGACCGTGTAAAAGACGAAGGTATCCACCAGTTCAATAAGCAGGGGCAAAAGGCGGTCAAGACAACGCAGGAGAATATCGGTAAGGCAAAAGATAAAATAACCAATTTCAAGCAAAGTCGGGCTGTCAAAGCCGCAGAACAAAAAGCAGCACAGAATATGTCAGAACAACACGGCTTGCAGATCCGTCACGGGGCTGCAAGCCGTTCCTCTGCCACCGATGTTTCCCAGACAGCAAAATCGCAGTTGATAAAGACCCGACAGCAGGGGCAAAAAATGATTAAGACCACAGCCCGAAATGCAGAAAAAGCAGTGAAAGCATCTGCTAAGGGAACGGTCAAGACTACCGAAAAGGGAATTAAAACTGCACAGGCAACTTCTAAAGTGGCAATCAAAACGACGGAAACCTCGGTAAAAACAGCACAGGCAGCGGCAAAGGCTTCTGCGAAAACTGCCCAAAAGGCGACACAGGCGGCAAAAGCCACCGCAAAGGCAACCGCCGAAGCCACCATAGCTGCGGTCAAGGCGATTATTGCAGGAACAAAAGCTCTGATTTCCGCTTTAATTGCAGGTGGTTGGATTACAGTTGTGATTATTCTCATTGTTGTCCTGCTCGGCTGTGCTGTTTCCCTGTTTGGCGGCGGAAGCGGGAGCAACGCCTATACCCCTGTCAGTGCAGAGGTGGAAGCCTATGAGCCTTTGATACAGAAATATGCCAAACAGTATGGTATTCCCGAATATGTGGAGCTTATCGAGGCAGTAATGATGCAGGAATCTGGCGGGCGTGGACTTGACCCGATGCAGGCGGCGGAAGGCAGCTTTAACACAAGGTATCCACACGAGCCGAACGGGATTAAAGACCCAGAATATTCGATTGAGTGCGGTGTGCAGGAATTAAAGGCAGCTCTTATCTCTGCTGAGGTAGAAAACCCGATTGATATGGAGCATATCAAACTTGCCTTGCAGGGTTATAACTTCGGCAATGGATATATCTCGTGGGCTAAGACCAACTATGGCGGCTATTCCTATGCCAATGCGGTAGAGTTCTCCACCATGCAGGCGGCACGGTTAGGTTGGGACAGCTATGGCGACACGCAGTATCCCGCCCATGTGCTGCGGTATTATCCATACGGGCGGGCATTCACAAGCGGCGGTAACCAGGCGATTGTGGAGGTCGCTTTAACACAGCTCGGCAATGAGGGCGGTCAGCCTTATTGGAGTTGGTATGGCTTTGATGGGCGTGTGGAATGGTGTGCCTGCTTTGTGTCATGGTGTGCCGACCAATGCGGATATATTGAGAGTGGGATTATCCCTAAATTTTCTGGCTGCGTGGACGACTCAAATTGGTTTAAGGGTAACGGACAATGGCAAGACAGAAACTACGAGCCGCAGGCAGGCGATATTATCTTTTTTGATTGGGAAGGCGATGGAGAAACTGACCATGTAGGAATTGTAGAGAAATGCGAAAACGGTGTTGTTTACACCGTGGAGGGTAATTCTGGCGACGCTTGCAGGCAAAATCAATATACGGTTGGAAGCAGCTTCATTTATGGATATGGGTGTCCTGCCTATTAAGAGCAGAAGCCGTCTAAACAGGCGGCTTCGCTACATATTTCTTAATAAAGTTTGAATATGCAGACCAAAATGTTGCTTTTCTGTACTTTTGGCGATATAATAAAAAAATAGAGAAAAATGCTGATGAGGTAAACCAATGCGAGTGAGTTATAATAAACTATGGAAGCTGTTGATTGATAAAAATATGAAAAAGGGCGAGCTTCGAGAAGCTATCGGAGCAAGCAAAAGCACATTTGCCAAGCTTGGCAAAAATCAAAATGTTACGCTACCTGTCTTGTTGTCGATATGTGAATATTTGAAATGTGATTTTGGAGATATTATGGAAGCGTTACCAGATGATGTTGATAAGGAGCGTGAAAGCTGATTATGAATGAAAGTATTTTAATTGTAGACGATGAAAAAGAGATAGCCGACTTGATTGAGGTTTATCTAAAAAATGATGGTTACACGGTACATAAATTTTATAATGGTCTGGATGCTTTGGAATGTATTGAAACGCAAAAAATGGATTTGGCAATTTTAGATGTAATGCTTCCAGATATTGATGGATTTCGTATTTGTCAGAAAATCAGAGAACAATATTATTATCCTATTATAATGCTGACGGCAAAAGTTGAGGATACTGATAAAATTATGGGACTTACCATCGGAGCTGATGATTACATTACAAAACCATTCAACCCTTTGGAGGTTGTCGCAAGAGTAAAAACACAGCTTCGTCGTTATGTTCGTTATAATAATGCGGCTAATACCGAGGAAAAAGATGCTCCCATTGCAGAACATGATGTAAGAGGACTTATTATAAACAAGAATTTACAAACAAGCAAATAGGCAGTTTCTATAAAGTGCTTGATTGGCTGAAAAGCAGCGGTTTGAATATACCTAAAGTACATATCCAAAGTAGTTATGGATTATTGAATTATCCAGAGCTTGAATGTGATTATATCAGAGTGGGTGTTGCTCTGTATGGTGTTTTAAGCTCTACTAATGACAAAACAAAATTAGAACTTGATTTAAGACCTGTACTTTCTTTGAAAGCAAAAGTTGTTTTAATTCGGAAGATAAAGCAGGGCGAAAGTGTTGGTTATAGCAGGGCTTTTACTGCAACCCGAGATAGTTTAATTGCCATATTACCAATTGGATATGCAGATGGTTTTCCAAGAAATCTGTCTTGTGGAAATAGTTATGTGCTGATTGGTGGACGGCAAGCCCCTATTGTCGGAAAAATCTGTATGGATCAACTTGCAGTTGATGTAACAGATATTCCCAATGTTAAGACTGGAAGTATTGCAACGCTGATTGGTAAAGATGGAAAGGAAGAAATTACAGCACCGATGGTAGCTGAAAGTGCAGAAAGCATAACCAATGAATTGTTAAGCCGTATGGGACACAGATTAAATATTATTCGTAGAGCGTAAATGTGCAAAAGAAAACCAGAGGTTTTAATCCTCTGGCTCCTTTGCCTTACATAGTCCGATAACAGTTGCTTCGATAACGGACAGCTCTTTATCGTTTAGTTTGTCGAGTTCTGCATCTAAGCGTCTGCGGACGAAACTTTTTTTGACCTCTTTATCTGGGAATATGTATTCGTCAACCGACACAGCGAACATCGTCACAAGCTGAATGAATAGCTCCAGACTTGGCTTTTGCCCCTCATTTTCAACAGCTTGAAGATGTCTTGGGTCATAATCCACAATACGAGAAAGTTCATCTCTAGTCATACCTTTTGCTGTTCTTGCTTTCTTGATTGCTTGTCCTATCGGCGTAAAATCGAAGTCAAAATCATTGTTTCTTGTGTCCATAAGCTCACCACCTTGTAGCAATATAATCTTTCTATTATAAAACAAAGGGAGCTCTTTTTCTCTTTTCCTTTTCGCCATAGGTTTCTTTTGAACCACTCGCCCAGCGAGTGATTTTCGATAGACAATAAGCGCCGCGCTCAACCGAGTGCGGCGCTGAATGTGCACTGCTTAATATGGTTCACTTCACGGCACGGTAATTAACGGTGTACACCTTCGGCTCAACACCGCCGCAGTTAATGGATCTGTCTATCAGCTCTATGCAGCACCGGCCCATTTCCTCAATGGGGATGTTGATGGTGTGAATGTCACTGAAAAGTGTGGAGAATATTTCGTTATCCTGTGTTCCGATGGTTACGAGCTCCACGCGATCCTTAATGCTGTGCTTTGCATCCTGAAAATACTTGTATACGCCGGGGACAAGATGGTCGGTCGTGCAAAATACCCCTATCCGGTCAGCCAGCGAATAGTCGATGCTGCGCAGGGCCGTGCAGACAGATTCCGGATCGCGCGGATTTGCCGGAATGCTGCGGCAACGCCCTCCCTTGGCGGTGTATGCATCGGTAAAACCCTCCACGCGCTTTTGCGAGAATACATAGCCCTGCTCCGATGAAACAACGACGCTCCGCTCCACCCCCGCATCGAGCATAATCTCGGCGGCGTTCTGCCCCATGGCATAGCTGTCCATCATCACACACGGATAATTCTCCAGATGACGGTTGTAAAGCACTATGGGTGTGACGAAGCGGCTATTAGACAGATATTCAAGATCCTCGTTCGATGCTGCGCACACCACAGCAGCGGAGTAGGAGGAGAGATTCATTGCCGTGGCGAAGTTTTTCAGCGTGTTTGGCGCATAAGGGTAGATTATTACCTCGTACTTTGAGCTGACACGCTCAATATAACCGTATATGCCCTGCAAAAACCGGAACACCAGCCCTGCGCGATAGTCCGTCGGCCAGTAGACCACAACGGTGTGCTTCTCCTCGCTCTTGCGCAGCCGCCGCGCCGATATATTTGGCGTGTAGCCCATATCCTTGGCTGCCTTGATTATTTTGACCTGTGTTTTCTTGGAAATACTGCGTGCATCGCCCTGCCCGCGCAGAACGATGGACACTGTGCTTATGGAATAACCGGTCTGTTTGGCGATCTCCTTTACTGTGCTCATTATAGCTCCTTAAGTATATTATCCCCGCAAAAGCGGGGACATGAAAAATCAAGCTAATCCGTCTAATTATTGCCATCGACAAATTGATACTAAAGCTTGATTGAAAACCTGATTAATAGTTACAACCTGTACCTTCGCTTGACAAGGACACACACGCTTTTCGACGGCGCAAATCAGCGCTGACTGCGTCATCGAGCCTTGAAATACGCAAGTATTCCTGCGACTCTCTTCCTTGTCATCATCTGATTTTCCCTCGTCGAAAAGTCCTGCGGAGTTTTTGCGCAGCAGAAATGCTGTAGGGGGAAGTGCGGTGAAGATGGCAGGCTGGCGCCTGTCGATGAGCCGCACAATGCCATACGGCATTTCTGCCCGCAAAAACCGTATGTGCTCTTGTCAAGTGAAGGTATTAAAGCTTTTAATAGCCGCAGCAGCGTAGATTTTGTATAAGACGACTTTTGAGCCTGGCCATGCCTCGGCACGGTTCTTGCAGACTTCAAAAAACCAATTAAAATCAAAAACTTTTATCGAATACTATTTTTATTATATCGTAACGAATGAAATAAGTCAACTTGCACAGCCTGAAAATCTCCCCATATACCGCTTAACGTCAGTTCATTGTGGCGGTGGAATGGGCATGAGCACCATTGTTGAAAATTAAGCCGTCGGCCTGTTGGCTGACTGTTCACAAAACAGCAATGAGGGAGAACGGCTTTCGCCGCTCTCCCTCAAATCGTAAGGATTGAATATAGTAGCTTTTTACTTACAGCCTTGCAAGAATCTCAACAAGTGCCTTGTAGCAACGGTCGAACGAGGCGAGATCGAGCTTCTCATCCGGCGTGTGTGCGGCATAGTGCGTTGCGACGAGCAGTATCATGTCCAACCACGGCATATTGCTCATGAAGAAGCCTATCTCGTTGCCGTAGTGTGCGCCGATGGGACGAATATGCTCACCGTTCTGCTCAAACCAAACCTCATCGTATACGTCGTAGAGGGGAGTGTGCGCATCAACGCAGTGCCCGAAGAACTTGTTATCCTCGGCATAGTCCGCTCCGTACAGCGCCACGAGCTCCTTCGTCTGCTCCACCATGTCGAACAGCTTCGTCGTCAGTGCGCTCTGCGGGCGGTAGAAGATGTTGAGCTTATCTTCAGTGGTAGTGATGGTCTCCAGAGAATAAGAGGAGATGGGCAGCCCGGGGAAAACAAGGCTCGTGTCTACAAGTCCGCTCGGCATCATGTGCAGCAGCTTTATAATGCTGTCGGAAACGTCTGCGGGGATGGATGGGGCGGCTTTTTCCTCATCGGAGAGGACGAGCATGATGCCCGGGTCGCTCTCCTTGTGCTCATGCTTTACCTCACCCACGACACGCTCGGCAATCTCTCTCGCACGGGCGACGTCCTCACTGCGCAGCGCAAGCTTTGCGGTGCACTGTACGGGAATGGTGGTCACGCTGCCGCCGTCGATGCTGACAACACGGCACTCAAGCTCTCTTGAAATGTAGTACAGCACGCGCGCCACGATCTTTATCGCGTTTGCAAGCTGGCGTTCCATAAACTGAATATGCGCACCGGTCAGCCCATGCACGTCTACGGTCAGCTCCGCGAGACCATCAGAGGGAACGCGGGTAAATGTGCGGCTGATATTCGCATTTGCCGCACCCGTTGCGACGAGGAGGCTCGTGCCCTCAAGGTTGCCGTCCATGTTGATGTACTTGCGCGCCTTAAGCTGGCTGCAGTCGAAGTGCTGCACTCCGTACAGTCCCGGCTCCTCCGCAGTCGTGAATACACATTCCAGTGCCGGGTGCTTCAGCGTATCGTCCTGAAGCACCGCCAGCATATATGCCACCGCAACGCCGTCGTCAGAGCCGCAGGTCGTCTCCTCCGCCATGAGGTAGCTGTTTTCAACCTTCAGCTTTATGCCCTCATTCTCAAAGTCAAAGGTGCTTCCGGGGCGTTTGTTCCATATCATGTCCATGTGGCCCTGAAGCATTACAGTCTCATGATCCTCATAGCCGGGGGTTGCGCCCTTGCGCACAACAACGTTATTCATCTCGTCGCGGGTGTAGTCCAAGCCGAGGTTTTTAGCGAAATCGCATACGAAATCGGCAATCTTCTCCTCTTTGAAGCTCCCGCGCGGAATAGCGGAGATATCCTCGAAAAGCTTGGCATAGGGCTTATTGGTGTGGTCAAGTATATATTTCATAATGTATCTCCTTTCTTTGCGTTTCCGGTTATCGCTCCGGAGACGCTTATCCTGCTGTCTATGGCAGCACTCATGCAAGCTCCTTGCCGCTTGTAGCCTTGCAGACTATAAAACCGACAAGAGAGGAGACAGGCAGAATGATGTACACGGGATGCCATGCGTTGCTCATACCGGTGATGACCCAGACAAGACCGATGACAAGGCCGGAGATGATGCTCCACATAGCGGCTTTGGTATTCATCTTCTTCCAGAACATACCTGCCACAAGCGCGAAGAACATGGGAGCGGTGACGCACGCCACAAGGATGGTGACGAGTTGGGTCAGCATGGACTGCTGGATGGCAAAGGTAGGAATAATGGTGAGGAAGCCGTATGCAAAAGCAATGAGGCGCGTAAAGGCGAGTTTCTTTTTCTCGGTGAAGCTCTGCTTTTCATACACGGGATTCAACAGCTCACGGAAGATGGTTCCGATCGCGAGGAGCTGACCCGCCAGAGTGCAGATAACGATAAGCGCGATAGAGGCGAAGATGAGTGTCATCAGCCAGGACGGGCAATATGCGTTGATTGCGGTCGCAAAGGCGGCAGAGCTGTTTCCATCGCCGATGAGGTTCATTGCAACACAAGCCATGCCTATGAGAGCGCAGATAAAGCCGCAGGGCAGGTTGAGGATAGCGCCGAATGCAATGCCCTTCTTTGCGTTTGCATCATCCTTTGCGATAAGCGAGGGCTGAATTGCCGCCTGCATGGTCAAAAATGCAACAAAGCAGGTCAGGAACCAGCTCACCCATGTTTTAG
>OIDD01001293.1_pt1 | contig 10710 bp, 10 predicted proteins | sample 1606751 | NCBI WGS metagenome assembly OIDD01 (sample SAMEA3882544, study PRJEB24775) | human gut metagenome | biome: human-associated habitat; feature: intestine environment; material: feces | place: Netherlands | collected 2009/2010
CCAGCCGCATCTCCCGGTCACCGGGTGCAGCCCCGGCACAGAGCGCCAGGCCAAGGGCACAGATCAGAATGAAAAAGCGTTTCATGGTATCGGATGGTTTAGAGTTGCTGGTTGTAGAAAATGTCGTCGTAATTCTCCGCGGCGGCCTGCTGCAGCGTCTCGGCCGAGGCCGTCGAGAGAAGTCCTTCGATGCCGGGCTCCGCGGCGACGGGCTGCCGCAGGCGGTGGGCCGTGACGATGCCCGCCGCGACGACCGCCGCGACGGCAAATCCGAGGCTTACGCGGAGCAGCGACCGCCGCACGGGGCCTTCGGTCCGATTGCGGCCCGCAGCCGGGCAGCCGACGGTGCCGGTTGCCGCGGCACGGCGGGCGATCTGCCCGCGGATGCGGTCGTGCAGCGCCTCGAAGCGCTCCTCGGAGAGCTCGTAGGGCAGGCGCCGGTCGTTGTTGTCGATCACAGGGTTCATACTTCCTCCTTGAGTTTTTGTTTGAGTTTTTCCACCGCACGGTGGTAGTTCACACGCAGTGTCTCCTCGCGCAGCCCGAGTATCGGGGCGATCTCGCCGTAGGAGAGTCCGTCGTAGTAGCGGAGGTTGAAGACCAGCCGCTGCCGCAGCGGCAGGGCCAGCACCTCCTGCTGGAAACGGACGAGCATCCGGTCGGCCTCCGCCGCGGCATTTTCGGCCACGCGGCCGGCCAGCTCGCGGCTCACGTCGTCGAGCGAGGTAAAGAGCCCGCGTCGCCGGCGCCGCAGCAGCGAGAGCGCCGTGTTGGTGGCGATGCGGTAGAGCCACGCCCGCAGCTCGGATCCGTCGCCGCGGAAGTCCTCCAGGGCGTCCCAGGCCCGGACGAAGCTCTCCTGCACGACATCCTCGGCGTCCTCGTGCACGACGACCAGCCGCCGCACGTGCCAGTAGAGCGGGCGCAGGAAGAGCCCGACCACCCGGTCGAAGGCTTCGCGCCGGGTGGCCGCATCGCGCAGCCGCGCCAGCATCTCCTCGGATATGTGACACTTTTCCTGCATGGGTTCCGAACATAAGACGCCGCAAGGGGGCAAAAGTTACATCCGAAGATAAAAAATTTTTCTCCGCCATCCGATTTTCCCGCAGGGATTTCCCAATCCGGAAAATTTCGCTTATCTTTGCGCTCCCAAAGCAGGCGGAATTGGGATGCGGTCCGCGAGGCCGTGTTGAGAACCGCCGTAGGTAACACGTTAAAATTTTACAACCACATGAAAACCATTCCTGTAAAGGCCATCAAGCGCGACGCGTTCGGCAAGAAGGCCGCCAAGGCAATCCGCCGCGAGGGCCTGACGCCCTGCGTACTGTGCGGCAACGGCGAGACGGTCGCCTTCACGGTCGACCCCCGCGAGGTGAAGCCCCTGATCTACACCCCCAGCTCGTACATCGTCGAGTTCGACTTCGACGGCAAGAAGGAGCTGGCCGTGCTGCGCGAGGCACAGTTCCACCCCGTGCGTGAGGAGATCCTCCACCTGGACTTCTACCGCATCGCCGCCGGCAAGCCCGTTTCGATCGCCATTCCGGTGCGCCTGACCGGCAACGCCGAGGGTGTGAAGGTCGGCGGCAAGCTGACGCTGTCGGCCCGCAAGCTCACCGTGAGCGCCCTGGTCGAGAACCTGCCCGACGAGATCGTCGTGGACGTAACGAACCTCGGCGTCGGCAAGACGATCTTCGTAGGCGACCTGAAGTTCGAGAACCTGAAGTTCGTGACGCCCGCCACGGCAGCCGTCTGCGCCGTCCGCGTAACCCGTGCTTCGCGCGGTGCCGACGCCGCAGCCGCAGCGAAATAGCAACTGTACGCATAGCGTATGAAATACCTCATTGTTGGGCTCGGGAACATCGGTGCCGAATACGCCGGAACCCGCCACAACATCGGTTTCAAAGTGTTGGACGCCCTCGCAGAGGCGTCCAACGCTGTTTTTACCACGGCCCGCTACGGCGATGTGGCCGAGGTGAAGTACAAGGGCCGCACGCTGCTGCTGCTCAAGCCCTCGACCTACATGAACCTCTCGGGCAAGGCCGTGCGCTACTGGCTCGATGCCGAGAAGATCGGCGTGGAGAACCTGCTCGTCGTCTCGGACGACATCGCGCTGCCGTTCGGCACGCTGCGCCTGCGCCCGAAGGGGAGCGCCGGGGGCCACAACGGGCTGAAGAACATCGCCGAACTGCTCGGCACCGAGGAGTTCGCCCGCATGCGCTTCGGCATCGGCGGCGACTTCCCGCGCGGCCACCAGGTGGAGTACGTGCTCGGGGAGTGGACCGACGAGGAGCGGCAGGCGATGCCCGAACGGCTGAAGCTCTTTGTCGACGCCATCCGCTCGTTCGTCACGCAGGGCTGCGCCCTGACGATGAACTTCTTCAACAAGAAATGACACGCTCCGCACGGAGCCGGAAAGGGCCGCATCCTGTCGGGGTGCGGTCCTTTTTCCGTCCGGTCGTGCCGCCCGGGCCCCTTGCCCGTCACAGGGAGAGCCGCCCCCGGCGCCGCACGGCGATCCAGCCGACGATGCAGAGAAAGGTCAGGGTCTCGGAGAGGGGCAGGGCGAGCCAGATGCCCGGCACGCCCAGCAGGCGCGGCAGCAGCACGAAGCAGGGTACGAGCAGCAGCGCGCCGCGCAGCAGGGCGAAGAGGGTGGCGGCCGTGAGCCGCTCGAGGCTCTGGAAGTAGCCGATGACGGCCAGGTTCAGGACGAAGCAGATGCAGCCCGGAGCAAAGAGCGGGAAGCCCGCCGCGGCGATCTGCGCGGCCCGGTCGGCCGGGTCGAGGAAGAGGCTCACGAGCAGCCGCGGCGCCGCCGAGAAGCAGAGCGCCACGAGGGCCCCGCACCCGAGGGCCGTCAGCAGGGCGATGCGGCGGGCGGCGACGACGCGCGGCCACTCCATGCGGCCGAAGTTGTAGCTGATGATCGGCTGCGCCGACTGGGCGATGGCGTTGCCGATCATGAAGATGAAGGGCATGTAGTAGCAGGCGACCCCGAAGGCCCCGACCCCCGCATCGCCGAGGTAGTGCATGAAGACCCGGTTTCCGGTGAACATCAGCACGGCCATCGTCGCCTCGCCCAGCAGGGCCGACGAGCCGATCCGGCACTGGTAGCCGATGTTGCGCCACATCAGACGGAGGCTCTTGCGGCTCCGCTTGAGCGGGTAGAGGCGCAGCGTCCGGGCACCGCGGAGCAGGTAGCGGAGGACGATCGCCCCGCCCAGCACGATGCTGATCGTCGAGGCGAGGGCGGCCCCCATGACGCCCCAGCCGAGCGGGAAGATGAACAGGTAGTCGAGCACGACATTCGCGGCGGCCGAGAGCAGGCTGCACCACATGGCCAGCCGCGGTGCGCCGTCGAGGCGGATGACATAGAGCCCGACGGCGATCCAGAGCTGGGGAATCAGCCCCGGCACGAACCAGACGAGGTAGTCGACCACCTGCGGCAGCAGGTGCCGCGACGAGCCCAGCAGCAGGGCGACCTGCCGCGGGAAGGCGAGGATCAGCGCCACGGGCAGCGCCGCGAGGAGCGTGACGAAGAGCATCGCCTGCGTGACGTTGATCCGTGCGGCCTTGTACTTGCGCCGTGCGAAGTGGATCGAGGCGACCACCGAGCAGGCGGCGCGCGCCTGCGAGCGCGATATGTGCACGGCCGCCACCACCGAACACCCTACGCCCATCAACAGTCCGAATCCCGTGAACAGCAACATCACCGGCACGCATATATTCACCGCGGCGATGCCGTCGCTGCCCACGCCGTGTCCCACGAAAACGCCGTCGACGACCGTCACCGCCGACATGCCGAGCATCCCCAGCAGAGTGGGGATGAAGAGTCTCCGGAAGAGGTAGCCCACGCGGAGCCTCCCCAGATCAATCGCGTCCCTTTCCATCTTGTTCCATCTTGCGCCAAACATGAAAAAGGCCGGACAAGCATCGTGGTTTTACCCAGTCATCTTATCCGGCCCCGTAAGCCCTCCGATGAGGATTACAAAACTTCTCTTCGATGCGGCAAAGATAGGACCTTTTTTCGGCCGAACCAAATTCCGGCGCGGCATTCGCTCGCCGGCGGCTACTCCTCGTCGTCGTAGAGCACCGCCTCCATCAGGTCGTCCAGCTCGCGGCGCTCCTTCTTCGTGGGGCGCCCCGTGCCGCGGTCGCGGAAGACGAAGATCGTCTCGCGCGGCACGTTGAGCTTGTCCAACTCCTCCTGCGGCGTGATGTCGAGGCAGTACGCCGGCACATTCTTGGCTGGCTGGCGGCTCGACACCAGGTCGAGCACCTTGTAGGAGTAGGTCACCGCCTGGCGGCGCACGCTGATGCGGTCGCCGATCTTCACCTCGCGCGAGGGTTTGGCGTAGGAGCCGTTGACCGTGACCTTGTTGTTGCGGATGGCCTCCGCGGCGTCGCTGCGGGTCTTGAACACCCGCACGGCCCAGAGGTATTTGTCGAGTCTTACATCGTCCATAAAGCGTCTATTTTTCGTACAACGATTCGCTGCGGGGCCTATCGTGCGACTGCTCGTCGTTCTGGCGGCTGACGCCCAGGATCATGCCCAGCGCCACGGAGGTGAAGAGCACCGAGGAGCCGCCGCGCGAGATGAGCGGCAGGGTCTGCCCCGTCTCGGGGATGAGGTTTACGGTGACCATGATGTGCAGCAGCGCCTGACAGGTGATGAGCAGCGCAAGCCCCAGCACCAGCAGCCCCGGGAAGGCCGTGCCGCAGCGGCGGAAAATCTCGATCGCCCGGAAGAAGATCCACAGGTAGAGCATCAGCAGCACGACGGCCAGCACCAGACCGTACTCCTCGACGAAGAAGGCGTAGGCGTAGTCGCTCTCGGGGTGGATCATCTCCACGCGCATGGCGCTCTGTCCGGCCCCCTCGCCGAGCAGTCCGCCGTTGTGGATGGCGATCATCGAGCGCTCGGTGTCGGAGAGGTTCTCGACGGGCTTGTCGCGCTGCGACTGGGTCCAGAGGTGGATCCAGGTCGCGAAGCGCCCTTCGGCCGTCTCGCTGCGCCCGAGGTTGAGCGTCACGATGAGCACGACGCCCGCGGCGGCCAGCCCCAGGAGCTTCAACAGCTCGCGGATGCGCACGCGCCCGATGAGCATCATGACCCACGAGGCGGCGAAGACCAGCACGGCCGACGAGGTGTGGGCCGGGAAGATCACCAGGCAGGAGGCGATCACCGGCATGAGGATGGGCCACGTCCCCTCGCGCCAGATGCGCCGCTGTTCGGGCGACGAGCGCCACGTCCAGAAGCGCAGCGACGGTACGATGCGGATGCGGTCGATCTTCGACTGGCGTCCGGCGAGCTGCTGTGCGAGGAAGAGCACCGTGGCGACCTTCAGCGCCTCGGAGGGCTGGAACTGGAAGGGCCCGAGGGGGATCCAGCGCGCCGCGCCGTTGGTCGTGGCGCCGATGAAGTAGACGGCCACGGTGAGCAGCAGCGAGAGGAAATAGGCCGGACGGGTGAGGTAAAAGTAGACGCGGCAGTCGATCTTGTGGACGAAGAGCATGATGCCGAGACTCATGGCGAGGATCATCACCTGCTGCTGGAGGAAATGGGAGGTCGACCGCACGGTGTGGGCGTCGTAGGCCATCTTGGCCGTCGACGAGTAGACCACCAGCACGGAGATCACCGACAGCACGACGATGATGATCCACAGCACGCGGTCGCCCGAGAAGAGGCGCCGGCGCGGCGTCGCGCCATCGGCCCCCGTCGCGGCCGCGCCGTCGGACGCTGCGGCGGAGCGGCCACGCGACGTGCGCGTGCGGCGGGTCCCGGCGGCTGCCGCGGTGTCCGCCGCCTCCGGCCCCCCGTCACGGCGGTATGTACGCAGGTCGTCGTTCATCGCATCACGCCTTTTCCGTTACCCACGCCTTGAAGAGTTCGCCGCGGTTCTCGTAGTTGCGGAAGAGGTCGAAGCTCGCGCAGGCGGGCGACAGCAGCACGGCATCGCCGCTGCGGGCCGCCCGCTTGGCCGCCGTCATCGCCTCGTCGAGCGACGAGGTCGAAATGACCTCGGGCACCACGCCCGTGAACTCGCGCACGAGTTTGTCGTTGTCGAGCCCCATGCAGACCAGCGTATGGACCTTCGCCCGCGCGAACTCCTTGAGCGGCGTGTAGTCGTTGCCCTTGTCCGTGCCCCCGGCGATCCACACCACGGGGCGCGTCATGCTCTCCAACGCATAGTAGACCGAATCGACGTTCGTCGCCTTCGAGTCGTTGATCCACAGCACGCCGCCGCGCTCGGCGACGGGTTCGAGGCGGTGCTCCACCGGGGCGAAGTCGTAGAGCGAGCGGCGCACCGATTCGGGGTCGACACCCGCGGCGAGCGTCGCCAGCGCCGCGGCCATGGCGTTGTAGGCGTTGTGCAGCCCCCTGATCTGCAGCTTCGACGTGTCGATCTCGACCGAGCGGTCGCCCACGGACGCCGTGAAGCTTCCGTCCAGCAGGAAGGCGTCGCCCGCGGCACTCGCCACGGCGTTCTTCGCCGCGAAGGGCAGCTGCCGCGCCCGCAGGTCGTATTTGGGCAGCTCGCGCCAGATCACCTCGTCGTCGCCCGAGTAGACGAACCAGTCGCGCGAGGTCTGGTTCTGCGTGATGCGCATCTTGGCATCGACGTAGTTCTGGAAGCAGTGGTCGTAGCGGTCCAGGTGGTCGGGCGTGATGTTCATCAGCACGCCGATGTGGGCCCGGAAGCGGTACATGCCGTCGAGCTGAAACGAGCTCAGCTCGAGCACGTACCAGTCGTAGTCGCCCGTGGCGACGCTGTAGGCGAAGCTCTCGCCGATGTTGCCGCCCAGGGCGACGTTCATCCCGGCGTCGCGCATGATCTTGTAGATGAGCGACGTCGTGGTGGTCTTGCCGTTCGAGCCGGTGATGCAGATGCAGCGCGCACGGCCCATGTAGCGGCCCGCGAACTCGATTTCGGAGATCACCGGAATGCCCCGCTCGCGGATGCGCCGCACGATGGGCGCCGTGTCGGGAATACCGGGCGACTTGATGACCTCCGAGGCCTGCAGGATGCGCTCCTCGCTGTGGCCGCCCTCCTCGTAGGGGACCTGCCACTCGTCGAGGCGTGCGCGGAAGCGCTCGGCAATGTGTCCCGCATCGGAGAGCAGGACGTCGAAACCCCTCTTTTTGGCGAGGATCGCGGAGCCGTAGCCGCTGATTCCCCCGCCCAGTACGACGATCTTTTTCATACGTGTATCTCTTTTATCGGATCTTCAGCGTGACGAGCGTGATGGCCGCAAGCAGCAGCGAGATGATCCAGAAGCGCGTGACGATCTTCGTCTCGAAGAGGCCCTTCTTCTGGTAGTGGTGGTGCACCGGGGCCATGAGCAGCAGGCGCCGCCCCTCACCGTACCGGCGGCGCGTGTACTTGAAGTAGCCGACCTGCAGCATCACCGAGCAGCTCTCGTAGAGGAAGACGCCGCAGAGCAGCGGCAGCAGCAGCTCCTTGCGGATGCAGAGGGCGAAGACGGCGATCACGCCGCCGATGGCCAGCGAGCCCGTGTCGCCCATGAAGATCTGCGCCGGGAAGGAGTTGTACCAGAGGAAGCCGACGAGGGCCCCGACGAACGCCGCGGCGAAGACGACCAGTTCGCCGCTCTGCGGGATGTACATGATGTTGAGGTAGTCTGCGTAGACGATGTGTCCCGAGAGGTAGGCCAGCACGCCCAGCACGGCGACGATCGGCACCGAGACGCCCGTGGCCAGGCCGTCGAGGCCGTCCGTGAGGTTGGCGCCGTTCGACACGGCCGTGACGACGAAGATCGCCACCAGCACGTAGAGCAGCCACATCAGGGTGTTGTCGCCGCCCGTGAGCCAGCCGTAGTCGAATTCGTTGTTCTTGACGAAGGGGATGGTCGTCTTGGTGGTCTTCGTGCTCTCGGAGTCGATCAGCACGTTGCGCTGCACGGTCTGCACGACCGTGCCGTCGGCATCGTAGTAGACCGTCTCGACGGGCTGCGTGGTCTTCTCGCGCACGACGATGTCGCCCGAGAGCCACATCGTCGTGCCGACGATGATGCCCAGGCCGACCTGCCCGACGATCTTGAAGCGTCCCTTGAGCCCCTCCTTGCGGTGGCGGAAGACCTTGATGTAGTCGTCCAGTCCGCCGATCAGCCCCAGCCAGACGGTCGAGACGAGCATCAGCTGCACGTAGACGTTGTCCAGGCGCCCGAACAGCAGCGTCGGGATGAGGATGGCGATCAGGATGATGACGCCGCCCATGGTCGGGGTGCCGCGCTTCTGCAGCTGTCCCTCGAGGCCGAGGTCGCGGATCTCCTCGCCGATCTGCTTGCGGCGCAGGAAGTCGATGATCGTGCGGCCGAAGATGATGACGATCAGCAGCGCAAGGATGATCGCCGCCGCCGCCCGGAACGAGATGTACTGGAACATGCCCGACCCCGGGAAGTCGTAGGCCTCGTCCAGATAACGGAAAAGATGATACAACATGGTTGTCTATCGTTTATTTTCAATGTAGGATGCAAAGTCGCGGCGCACCTCCTCGCGGTCGTCGAAGTGGTGCTTCACGTCGCCGACGATCTGGTAGGTCTCGTGCCCCTTGCCGGCGATGAGGATCACGTCGCCGGGCCGCGCAAGCACGACGGCCGTGCGGATCGCCTCGGCGCGGTCGGCCAGGCGCAGGTAGCGCGCCCCGGGCTCCAGCCCGGCGACCATCTCGTCGAGGATCGCCTCGGGGTCCTCGTGGCGCGGGTTGTCCGAGGTGAAGATCGCCGTCGTGGCGTACTTCACGGCGATCTGCGCCATCTCGGGGCGCTTCGTGCGGTCGCGGTCGCCGCCGCAGCCGCAGACCACCAGCAGCTGCTGCTGCGGCGTGCGCAGCTCGTCGATCGTCTGGATGACATTCTCCAGCGCATCGGGCGTGTGGGCGTAGTCCACGACGGCCGTCGTGCCGTTCGACGCGCGGATAACCTCGAAACGGCCGCTCACGGCGTGCAGCGTGCTCAACACGCGCAGCACCTCGTCGCGGTCGAGCCCCAGCAGCACGGCGGCGCCGTAGACGGCCGTCAGGTTGTAGGCGTTGAAGCGCCCGAGCAGCCCGACCCACAGCTCGCGCCCGTCGAGGCGCAGCAGCATGCCGTCGAGGTGCATCTCGACGATCCGGCAGCGGAAGTCGGCCATCGCACGCAGCGAGTAGGTGTGCACCTCGGCGCGGGTGTTCTGCACCATGACGAGGCCGTTGCGGTCGTCCGTGTTCGTCAGGGCGAAGGCCCCCTTGGGCAGGTGGTCGAAGAAGAGCTTCTTGGCCCGGATGTACTCGGCGAAGGTCTTGTGGTAGTCGAGGTGGTCGTGCGTGATGTTCGAGAAGATGCCGCCCGCGAAGTCGAGACCCCGCGTGCGCTCCTGCACGATGGCGTGCGACGAGCACTCCATGAAGCAGAATTCGCACCCGGCATCGGCCATCTCGCGCATCAGGGCGTTCAGGCGGATCGAGTCGGGCGTCGTGTGCGTTGCCGGCAGCGTGCGCTCCTCGATGCGGTAGACCACCGTCGAGATGAGCCCCGCACGGTAGCCCATCGCCCGCACCAGGTCGAAGAGCAGCGTCACGGTCGTGGTCTTGCCGTTCGTGCCGGTGATGCCGACGAGCTTCAGCTCGCGGCTCGGATGGTCGTAGAAGGCCGCGGCCATGTCGGCCATCGCCCCCTGCGAGTCCTTCACGACGACGAAGGTCACCCCCGCGGGGCGCTCTTCGGGCAGGCGCTCGCAGACCACCGCCGCGGCCCCCGCCGTGACGGCCGCCCCGATGAAGGCGTGGCCGTCGCACTGCGTGCCGGGCACGGCGAAGAAGCAGCAACCCGCCGCCGCGGCCCGCGAATCGTAGACGAGCGACCCGACGGCGACCTGCGGATCACCCCAGATTGCCTCAACAGGCGTATTTTCAAGTAGTTCGGATAGTGTTTTCATCTCTCAGTGTCAATTCAAGGTTATGCTGACCGTCGCTCCGGGCGAGATGCGCTGCCCGGCGGCGATGCTCTGTCTTGTCACGGCCCCCTCGCCCGAGAAGCGGACGTGCAGCCCGCGGCTCTCGAGCAGGAAGAGGGCATCCTTCAGCCCCATGCCCCGCACGTCGGGCATCACGCTCCGGTCGTCGGGCAGCGAGGCGATCGTCACCTCGGCGAGGCTGTCCACCGTCGCGCGGCCCCAGCCCGTGCGGCGGTCGTAGTCGACGTCGGGCGAGAGCCGTCCCGCCACGCGGCGGATCTGGGCGATCTCCCCGCCCTTGATCCGCTCGGGATAGCGGCGCGGACCCTGCCGCTCGAGGCGTCCATACCACTCCTGCCCGCGGTTGTAGATGTAGTCCACCAGGCGCTTGACGACCGGACCCGCGAGCGGACCGCCGTAGTAGGCCTTGCCGGCCTGTGCGCGCGTCTCGATGGTGGTCAGCACCGTGTAGCGGGGTTCGTCGGCCGGGAAGAAGGCGATCATCGAACCCAGATAGTGGCGCCCGGGCTCCCTGCGCGGCTCGGTGATCTGCGCCGTTCCGGTCTTCGCGGCGACGCGCACGTAAGTCGTGTCGCGGAAGAAGGCGCTCGCCGTGCCCCGCGTGCAGACCGCCTGGAGGCAGCGGTTCACCTCGCGCAGCGTCGACCGCGAGCAGATCGACGAAGCGATCGTGCGGCTCTCGAAGCGCTCCTCGACATGGTCGTCGCGCCGCAGCTCGCGGATCAGCACCGGCG
>OIDD01001296.1_pt1 | contig 10682 bp, 7 predicted proteins | sample 1606751 | NCBI WGS metagenome assembly OIDD01 (sample SAMEA3882544, study PRJEB24775) | human gut metagenome | biome: human-associated habitat; feature: intestine environment; material: feces | place: Netherlands | collected 2009/2010
ACGGAGTCCTTGCCCGGGCCGATATCCTCTCCCTCTGGCGTCCCTCTTTCTCTCCACCCTCACGGACCCTAGTTGTATCCCCCGACGGAGTCCCTGCCCAGACCGATATCCTCTCCCTCCTGGCATCCCTCTACAAAAAAAGAACGCCACCCAACAGGCAGCGTCCTCATAAATATCACCTCCAGATCCCCCGACGTTTCCGGATCGTATAAAACAACTCATTCTCCATGGCCATAACCTTCTGAATCGGCACACTCTTAAACACCGGCATCTTCATCCTGGTCTTAATCCACCAGAACGAATAAACCGCCAGGACCAGAAAAGCAATCAAAACAACCAGCCAGATCATATTCCTCTCCACAGGATCCGAAGAAATATTCAAGATCATATAACAAGTCCCCACAATACCAATAACCGGAAACACCGGTCCAAAAGGAACCTTGAAACTCCTCGGCACCTTCGGCATCCTCTTCCGGAGGATCAGCACATCCACATGCGCCAGTACATAAGAAATCATCCAGAACACCGAACCCACCAGAATCAAAAACGAAATAACAGAAGAAGAATTATTACTGATCAACGCAAAAACAAAAATCGTCACACTGACAAACACAACCCCAAACCACGGAACCCCATGCTTATTCGTCTTCGCAAAAATCCTCGGCATCATATTCATCTTCGCCATACCCTGGCAAATACTCGCCAGCCCATTCACCGTAGAATTCTGCGTACTCACAACCGCAAGAGCAGCCACCAGAGTCATCCAGATCTTACCCACACTGCCAAGAAGATTTTCCCCATAAAGCAGATGCGGCGCAGGAGAATCCATCAGCTCCTGCCATGGAGTATAATTATGAAACCCAAACACCATGATCGACTGCACACCACAGATCAGCGCAAGACCAATGATCATACCAAGAGGAACATTCCTCTTCGCATTCTTAACACTCTTGGAAACCGGAATCACATACTCCGCCCCGATAAACAGCCAGAATGCTGTAGCCGTAGCAGAAAACAGCTCCGAAGGCTTCGTAGCCATAGCATACGGCTGAGAAACCACCTGTCCCGTACCCAGCTTAAACATACCGATCAGTCCCATAATGATCATAGAACCAACCAAAAGAAACGCAACCAGATCCTGGATCTTGGCAAACATATCCACGCCACGAAGGTTCGCGATCATGATCACGATCGTCATTACCAACGTATACGCAATGCTGGGAATCGGTAGCTTGATCGTCTGCGCCATCGCATAGGAAAAAATCGAAGCCTCCACACCAGATGACAGAATATTACAGAGCAGATACCCACCAACCATGGAGATCAATGTAGGAAAAGGCCCAAGGCACGCCAGAGTATACTGTGCCAGACCACCCGTCGTATTCGGCATAATCGCATTCAGCTCCGAAAGTGAAGCCACAGTAGTCATATTCAAAAGGCAGGCAATAATCATAGAAAAAATGAACACAACGCCAACTGTACCTGCACCCTGTCCAAGAGAAACCAGACAGCTTGTAGCAATGACCAGCCCTACTGATATAGATACAACACTCCCCAATCCTAATTTCTTATCTTCACTCATAATCCCAGGCACCTCCCCATAATGAAATGGACATTTGCATTATGCAAACCAAATATAAGTCATAAAAAATATCCAACACAAAAACAGGCGAGGTTCCGCTTTATCCGCGGACACCCTCGCCTGCTCTATAATACAGACCATCATTCCATGATCCGCAATCCATCATCTATAAAGCATCTGCCCCTTCATCACCAGTACGCACGCGGATCACATTGTCGATATCATAGATAAAAATCTTACCATCACCGATATGACCGGTATAAAGCTCGTGTTTGATCACATCCACGATCTTATCCACCTGCTCCTTTTTTACCACAACACTGATCTGCTGCTTCGGAAGAAGCTCCATCTCATAGTTTTCATCCACTTCGTACTCACGGGTACCTTTTTCCACGCCACAGCCAAGCACCTGCATAACCGTCATACCCCTGACACCGGCTTTGCTGAGCGCAGACTTCAGGCTGGAAAATTTCGCAAGGCTTGTGATAACTTCAATTCTGCATAAACTCATCTTATAATATCATCCCTTTCGGAAAAATCTCCGAAAAGGCATCATCTCAGTTAAACCGATGCCTTCCCGTACAGAAACATTCTGGCAAATCTCTGCCCACTGCTTATTGCCTTCACAATCCCGCAGGGGACTTACTTAATTCGGTTAAATAAATTTCGCGCTTCAGCGACATAATAAATAAAAGCGAAGTGCTGTTCACTCATGAACCATGCATTTCGCTTTTATACATTATTTTGTATGATTTATTTATCCAACCAGAGGATATTTGTCTGTAAGTTCTTTGACGATTGCCTTTGCCTTTTCCTGGCTGCCTTCTTCTTTTAAGGTCATAGCAATTGCTTCTGCAATCTTATCCATATCTTCCGGTTTCATGCCTCGTGAAGTAACTGCTGCTGTTCCGAGACGTACACCGCTTGTAACAAATGGAGACTGGGGATCATTTGGAATTGCATTCTTATTGCAGGTAATGTTTACTTCATCAAGAAGATTCTCCATCTGCTTGCCTGTAACGCCCAGACTTCTGAGGTCTACAAGCATCAGATGATTGTCTGTGCCACCGGAAACGATATCAATTCCTCGTTTCTGGAGTCCTTTGCAAAGTGCCTGCGCATTCTCAACGATCATCTTCGCATAGTCCTTAAATTCCGGCTGAAGCGCTTCTTTGAAACATACTGCCTTGGCAGCGATCACGTGCATCAGAGGACCACCCTGGATTCCCGGAAATACAGCCTTATTAAAGTTATATTTATCTGCTGCTTCCTGATTGCAGAGAATCATTCCGATATGCGCCATATCCACCATCAGATAAGCCCCAACTTCATCTGCGATCTCACGGAATTTCTTAAAATCAATAACTCTGGCATAGGCACTTGCACCTGCTACGATCAGCTTTGGTTTATTCTCAATGGCGATTCTTCTGACTTCTTCATAATCGATCACGCCGTCATCATTTACTCCATAATATACCGGCTTAAAGTAGGTTCCGGACATATTTGCAGGACTTCCATGTGTCAGATGTCCACCATGATCCAGATTCATACCCATTACAGTATCTCCCGGCTGCAGCATTGCAAAAAAGACTGCCATGTTTGCCTGTGCTCCGGAGTGCGGCTGTACATTTGCATATTCACATCCGAATAATTCTTTCGCACGTTCGATTGCAAGAGCTTCCACCTCATCCACGCAGGAACATCCGCCGTAAAATCTCTTCCCCGGATATCCTTCCGCATATTTATTAGTAAGAGGGCTTCCCATTGCTGCCATAACTGCTTTACTTACCCAGTTCTCTGAAGCGATCAGCTCAATATGGGAATTCTGGCGTGCAAGCTCCGCCTCGATCAGATCTGCGATATCCTTGTCTGTCTTTGCTACGTCGTCGATTGAATACATCTTCGTGCTCCTCCTTTGTTATACGCTCAGTAATTATTCCGATTATAACCAATTCTATCCATCATGTCAATCACCAAAAGACATTTGTCCGTGTACCAAAATATTTTATGATATAAATTAGGATACCACATATTATGTTTCTCTGCTGAGCTCTGTAGCAAATAACAGATTCGATTCGATTAAAACGCTTTTTTAATCTGTTTTACCAGTGCATCCACATCTTCAGCTTTTACAAGAAATCTCTCGGTTCCATTGATTTCCAGACTATCATAAGTATCATCATATGCAAAATATTTCAGAGTTACTTCCGGAGCTTCTTCTGTGTTTCTGTGGAATGTTACAGTCAGCACTTCTTCCTTATCTGCTGCATCTTTTGTTTCTTCGACTTCCGAATCAAGCATTATACTTTGAAGCGCCTGATACAATTCAGTAAATTTCTCCTTCTTTACAGTTTTCTTTCCGAATTTATAATCGCTGCCATCCAGCTTCATGGTATAGGTTTTCTTTCCAATGCTCATATCCACACTGTCAAGTGTATCAATATTTACCAATACCGGAATCTTCAGAATCAGATTAAACGGTTTCAGTTCCAGAAGACTGTTCACTGACTCTTTTGAAAGCAGATAAACAGCCTCTTCGTATCCTTTTACACATGCATAATAGTCACCATTCTCATCTGTATTTCCAATAAGGATCGTTGCTGTTGCATCTGCATCCTGTGTTTCTTTTGCTGTGTCATCGTTAACTGTATTTACAAAATCTACTGTAAAATATGTCTTTGTATTATCCAGTCCGGTATCTGTATTTGCTGCATCGACGCCGTTGCTGAGATCAAAAGCAGCCAGCACTCCAAACATTTCATACATATTCTCTGTGTTTACTGTTGCAGTCTCATCATACGGATTGGTAATTTCCCAGTAGTCGAAATCCATCTTATAATCTGCCGGTTCCTGTTTGATCTGAAATACTTCTTCGCCGTCCTTTACAATGGAAAATCTGCGAATGGAATAGGCAGACATTCTTGGATGTTCTACAGTTTTTAAATCTGTATTTTCTGTTTTATCATCTGTCTGATCAGCAATTTCTTCTTCCACAGCTGCATCTTCTGCTTTTGGCTCTTCTGCAGTCTCAGAGTTTTGTTCTGCTTCATCTGCCCATACAGGACAGGATATAACTGCTGTGCCTGCTGCACCGGCAGTAAACATGGCTGTCATTCCAAGAAGTAATATTTTTTTAATTTTGTTTTTCATGTCTGTGTTCCTCCTGTCCATATATAATATGGTTTTTATTTTATGTTACTTTTCGCAATTGAAACAGAATACTTACTCCGTTCGGTTAAAGTGCAATTTCTACCTCAGCAGGCTTATGTCCTGTCAGTTCTGCACTTCTTGTATCCGGCTGGGATACTCCTGCAAATAAACGGAAATGTTTTCCTGCGATGTAACGATTTCCATCTTCATCAACTATATTCATTGCTTTATTAGAAATTGTAAATTCTACAGATTTCTCTTCTCCCGCTTTCAGAGATACTCTCTTAAATCCGCAGAGACTGTAGTTACGAACTGCAAGCGGAGAATCAAGGTCTTTGATATACACCTGAACAACTTCATCTGTATCTACTGTTCCATTGTTCTTAACAGTTGCTTTTAACATGATATCGGACTCTGCTGATACTTCACCGACAACCTCTGCTTCTGTTACGCAGGTATCACTGTATGTAAGTCCGTATCCAAATGGATAAAGTGCCTCTTTTTCCATATAACGGTAAGTTCTGTTCTTCATAGAGTAATCTGTAAATTCCGGCATTCCTTCCAGGTCTTTATAGAAGGTTATCGGAAGTTTTCCTGATGGAGATTCTTTTCCGAAGAGAAGATCTGCTATTGCACGTCCGCCTCTTGCTCCCGGATACCATGCAAGAAGGATTCCATTGCAGTTATCCTGCGCATAATTCAGGTCAATCGCACTTCCTGCCATCAGAACTACGATGGTAGGTTTTCCTACTGCTGTTACTTTCTCGATCAGTTCTTCCTGTACTTTCGGAAGATGAAGATCAACTTTGTCCCCGGATGCATCACTGTTTCCGGTATCTCCTTCTTCTCCCTCCAGAGTCTCATCAAGACCTACGCAGAGTATGACTACATCGCTGTTTTCCGCTGTAATTACTGCCTCAGAAATTCTGTCCTGATCCCATGCCAGATTTTCAACTTTGTCTTTATATAAATCACATCCCTGAGAGTAAAGGATCCTTACCTCGTCACCTGCTTCTTCACGGATTCCTTCAAGAACAGTAATATATTCTGAAGATGTTCCATGATAATTTCCAATAAGAGCTGCACGGCTATCTGCATTCGGGCCGATGACACCAATAGTATTTACTTTTGTTTTATCAATCGGAAGAACTCCATCATTCTTCAGAAGTACGCAGCTCTTTCTTGCCATCTTAAGAGCTTCATCAATGTGCTCTTTGCACTCTACCACACTATACGGTATCTTATCATATTCACTTCCGTCAAACAGGCCCAGCAGATATCTGGTTGTCAGCAGTCTTACTGCGGATTCTGTAATTTTCTCTTCTGTTACCAGTCCATCCTGATAAGCTCCCATCATATGAAGATATGTATTTCCACAGTTCAGGTCACATCCTGCATTTAATGCCATAGCAGCGGACTGTCTTGGTGTGGAAGTTACCATGTGATGTTCATGAAAGTCACGGATTGCCCAGCAGTCAGAAGTATAATGACCTTCGAATTTCCATTTTCCTCTCAGGACATCTTCCATAAGATATTTATGTGCACAGCAGGGTTCTCCGTTTGTCCTGTTATAAGCACCCATTACAGCCTCAACATCCGCTTCTGTTACAAGCGCTTCAAAAGCCGGAAGATATGTTTCCCACATATCCTTCATGCTTGCCTGTGCATCAAATTCATGTCTGAGCGATTCCGGACCGCTGTGCACTGCATAATGCTTTGCACATGCTGCCGCTTTCATTACAGGTCCGTCACCCTGGATTCCTTCTACGAATTTCACGCCAAGTCTGGACGTCAGATATGGATCCTCACCATAGGTTTCATGCCCTCTGCCCCATCTCGGATCTCTGAAAATGTTTACATTGGGGGACCAGAAAGTAAGACCCTTGTAAATATCTCTGTCTTCTTTTGCAGAATATGCATTGTATTTTGCTCTTCCCTCAGTTGCAATGATGTCGCCAACTTTTTTCATCTCTTCATCGTCAAATACTGCAGCCATCGCAATTGCCTGCGGGAACATGGTTGCCACACCTGCTCTGGCCACTCCATGCAGTGCTTCATTCCAGTAATTGTATGCCGGAACACCCAGTCTTTTCACGGGAGCAGCATCGTATTTTAACTGGGAAGCCTTCTCCAGAAGCGTCATCTGTGATACCAGTTTTTCTGCTTTTTTTCTTGCTTCTGCTCTTTCTTTTCTGTGATCTTTCATTTCAGATCCTCCTGTTTATATAATTTGATAATTATTCAGCAGGTATTAACAAAGCCCCAGCGCAGCCCGCTACTCCTGCATTATGTATTCTGCATTTCTTCTCTGTATTTCGTCGGAGATTTTCCTGTATGTTTCTTAAATGCCAGTGAGAAATAATTCGTATCTCTGTATCCTACCATCATAGCAATCTTTCCAGTCTTGATGCTGGTAGTTTCCAGAAGGCTCTTCGCCTTCTCAATCCTCTTTCTGACAATGTATTCATTACATCCTTCACCTGTAATCCGCTTAAATAATCTGGAGAAATAATTCGGTGTGATATAGAGACTTTCCGCAATGCTGGAAACCGAAATATCCTCTGCAAGATGCTCATCTATATAGTGTCTGGCATTGGAAATGGTATAATGTACATCCTCTTCATCATTTTCAATGAGCTGCTCAATAAACATTCTCGTAATCTCACAGGCCTCTTCTTTTCCTGCTGATGACAGACTCTTGGAGAGTGCATCCAACTTTCCTTCTTCCAACTCACACGATACTTCCATGTAGGAAAAAATCAGAGTGGAGGCAATCTCGAAACAACATCTGCGCACAGCAGAAGGGGAAAGATTATAGGATTCTGTTGCCTTAGTAAAGGTATTAAATGCCTTTAGTACATAATCTGGAGTTCCTATATTGGAAATCATGATATTTCGCAGTTCTGCATAGATTTCCCAGAAGATTTTCTTCTTGTTCTGAGCCCCCATCGTCTGTATAATGTCCTGAATATTCTTTTTTTCATGTTCCAGAAGATATCTGGCATCATTGTAGGAAATTGCCAGATTTTCAAATCCTTGCACAGCACTTCCAACCGTAATCTTTGGTTTATATTCAAATTCATCCTTCAGCACATCCGACAATTCTTCAATCTGTTCCAGAACGCTGTCGTCATCATCCTTTTCAAAACAGACAATCGCAATCGTACCGTCATCATCTACAAATGTGATTCCTCTGTTTTGGGAATCCACCATGCTCATGCAGACATTTTTAACAGTCATTGCACGGAATTTTCCGTCATTCTGCTGTTCTGTATACATTCCCTGTTCCAGAAGAATCAGGCTCATTTTCTGCTTAATATCAAACTGAAAATCTTTCTGGAGAATATACAACTGCATCTCTTTATCTGCTTTTGTATGCACCAAATTTCTCATGCACTGCTCCAGTCTCATCTGCACTACAGAGCCTTGAGAGCGCCACACTCTGGCCTGATTCTGCTCTTTGTTTTCCTGCTCTTTCAGTTCTTTTATCTGCTTTTCTATCGCATTGAAAAGATCATCTTCATCAATCGGTTTCAGGAAGAAATCCTGCACCTGAAGCCGCAGGCTCTCTCTTGCATACTCAAAATTATCAAAGCCTGTAAGCACGATCACACGCAGTTCAGGTACTGATTCTCTGGCCGCTTTAATCAGTTCCAGTCCTGTCATTTCTGTCATCTGGATATCTGTAACCATAATTTCAGGACCTTCTTCTTTAAGAATCTTCAAAGCCTCGTTTCCTGACGCAGCAGTAAATACGTCATCTACTCCCAGTTTCTTCCAGTCTATGGCATTTTTCATCCCCATGCGTATCATCTTTTCGTCATCAACAATAAGTACTCTATACACACGTCCACTCGCCTCCTGCTGTGTTCTTTTTGATTTCTGTCTGATATGGCAGATGGATCACGACAGTTACTCCACCCGAATCATTCTTCTGGTAATTAAGACCATATCCCTCCCCAAAAAGAAGTTCAATCCTCTTGTTTACGTTTCGCACTCCATATCCAAAGGAATCCTCGTATCTGGAGAGCTGTTCATTCATTTCATCTATCTGTTCCTGACTCATTCCTGTGCCTGTATCTGATACTTTTATGATAACTTCATCCTCATTTTTATATGCTGTAAGATAAAGTGTACCTGTTTTTCCCTCTTTTACTTTCATTCCATGATAAATGGAATTCTCTACCAGTGGCTGCAGAGTCAGCTTCGGTATCAGGCTTTCTTCCACCTGAGATTCTACAACAATCTCACTTCCGATAATGTTGTCGTATCTCATGTTCTGGATAATCATATAATTCCTGTTATGCTCTACTTCTTCTCTGATCGTGATCACGTCATGTCCTTTGCTGAGACAGATCCTGTAATATTTCGCCAGCGCCTTTACCATTGTGGAAATCTCTTTATTTCCTTCGGCAATCGCCTGCCAGTGGATACATTCCAGTGTATTATAAAGAAAATGTGGCTGGATCTGCGACTGAAGGGCATTAAAACGAATCTGCTCCAGCTGATGCTGTTCCAGTTTTACCTGTTCCATCAACACCTCGATTTCATCCATCATAGAGTTAAAACCAATTGCAAGCTTGGCAAAATCCTCGCCCATATTGTCAACATTGATTCTTGTTCTCAGGGAACCTGTTGCAACATGATCCATCTTAGATACTACCTTATTAAGGGGCTGATACATTTTCCTGACCAGTGCTCTTATAATAATGCTTACTATGATCAGCACTATGATCAGAACCAGAATCACAACAACCATTATATGGAATCCTGATTCCATCAGTTTATAAAAAGAAATCGAACTGACTACATAATAATTCCAGTTCTTAATCTTCTGGCATACATACATATTCCCATTCTTTGTAAATATCTGTATCCCTTTTTCCATCTCATCTATATAATTTACGTAACGGCCTGTCTCCTCTTTATCATTCGAAAGCAGTATCATTCCACCTGTGTCAACTACTCTTGTTTCTGCTGAAGAATCTCCTACAGCCAGCATCCTCTGTACTGCCGGATCATCGAAATTCATGCACAGAAGCCCTCTTGCATCAGATACTTTTCTGGTATCATATAATGGATAATACAGACTCAGCGTATATCTGTTCCCTTTATAATAATCATTGTTATAGGAAACTTTCAGCGTTCCTTTCTGCGCATATTTGCTTCTCTCATATGCCTGGGGATACACTTCTTCAAACTGCGTAACTGATAAAGAACCCTTTCCTCTGTAGTAGTAACTTTTATAATCCGAACTGACAATGGAAGCAAAGTTCAGACTCTCATACATATTATTCAGATTCTCCAGCTTGCTGTAAACTGCATCAATGTCTGCTGTCTTCAGCTCATTTTTCTGCACCTGCCTGCAGTAATTCTGCACAGAATCATCCATGATCGTACCCAATACGATTTCTTTATATGAATCCATTGATCCCTTAAAAGATTCCGCAACTGTATTATTCTGCATCTGCAGAAGTTCTACAGACTGCTCTTTCATCGATGCTATAGAAAAAGTCAGAGAAACACCTGCAACCGTCAGCGTTACAATAAGAATACTGACGGTCACAAGTAAAAGTATTTTTTTATCAAATTTCCAGTAGCTGAATTTTGTTTTCCATTTGTTCATGTTGTCTTTCCTCATCTGTCACATAATTTCACATATACCCACATGATCAAGGGGGATTTTATCTCCCCAATATCATACCATGTTCAATGGTAAATGGATACAACATATTTCGCAGAAAGAATCAACCCTTTACAGCACCTGCAGTCATACCTTTTACCAGTTTATCCTGGAAAATAATAAACATGATAACCATTGGTAAAAGTGTTAATGTAAGAACCGCCATGATCATTGGTGTATTCATAGAATACTGTCCCTGAAATTCCCAGATTGCCAACGGCAGGGTACGATTCTGGGCAGACTTTGTCAGTGTATTTACAAATGAGA
>OIDD01001300.1_pt1 | contig 10664 bp, 8 predicted proteins | sample 1606751 | NCBI WGS metagenome assembly OIDD01 (sample SAMEA3882544, study PRJEB24775) | human gut metagenome | biome: human-associated habitat; feature: intestine environment; material: feces | place: Netherlands | collected 2009/2010
CAATCATTATGGTGGCAAATTCAAAAATGATTTTTTTGATACACATTAATTCAATTATTACTGATTCTATGTGTGAATTAAGTTTTCTCAATAAAAGAGTATCACTTGTTTATGGGGCACAATAAATTTGGATGGGGTTAAGTGAATTTGCTCTCCAAGAATTTTAGGAGCGGTATATACCCCAAAACGGTTTATAGCTAATATTGGGCTCGAACAACAAATAAAAAGGGAGGGATTGCTGATACAACCCTTTTTTAGATATCAAAAAATATAAGTTTTATAAGACTTATATTTTTATAAAAATGATGTAAATAAAAACTATAGAGAAGTGAACAATATTATCTATTATTGAACTGTAATAGCATTGAATTTTGATTTATAATCTATAAAAAACACATAAGGAGATTGATACTCATGGGAACCAATAATTTTTAATCTTAGCAGGTATATTAGAGGATAATGATCATAATAATGTGAACAAATTTTAATTCAACTTTATTGAAATCCAAAGTTCATCTATCTTCAAGAACATTGTTCTAGATAGAAAATGGTATTTAGGTATATTTTAATTCGAACGAGTATTTTGATTATAACGGAAAGAGATGATGGATAATATGAAAAAAAATTTTGCATAGTTTTCTGGGATATCTATGATTTTAGTAAGCGTAAGTATGTTGCTATTTACACATTTGGTTGATGGTTATTATGAATTAAAAAATGTATTAAGTATTATTATAACTCTTTATATCTGTATAAATTTAGTCATAGTGATTTATCTTTATTGTAAAGATTAGAACAGAGAAGTGAAGGAACAGGAAGAAAGACTGGACAATCGAGAAAAAGAACTGAAAGAGAAAGAATCTAAAATCAATAAAAGTGTATCTGATGAAGTTGGAGATATTCGTGATAAATTGGAAAAAAATACCAATTCAAACCCAACTCACTGTATGCATTCCTCGTTGGAACAACACTCTATAGCTTTTTGATCACGATTTTCCAAGGATTCAATTTATGATTTTCTTTTGAAATATAAGCCATTAGATTTAAATGTGGTGCAATGGGTGGTCTTCATAGGTACTGTGATAGTCCTTGTTTATGGTGATACTCTTTTGACTGTCTGATATACATTTGTATGGTAGTGAAAATGATGAAAAACGATTGAAAAAGAAGTGAAAATGTTTACAATATTAGATATATAGAAAGATTCACTGAGAGAATAAAAGAGATTCAATTATGATTAGATATATAAAAAAGAATAAAATATTATTTTGCTTCACGCTGATTATCAATTTATTAACATGTTTAACGCCCCTATTTTTAGCCTATATTATTGAAAATGTTTCTGCCATTTTTTTAAATCAAGATGAGTCTAAAATATCTGTGAGCTTATGGCTGATCGTAGCTTTTATGATTTATCAAGCTTTGTTTTCATATTTGAATTCAAGATATAAAGCAAAATATAGACAGAAATTAAGGGCAGACTTATCCAAAGATATTTATCGTAGTATATTTAATCAAAATCATAATGAATTTTATGAGAACTCAATTGGATCATATTTATCTTTATTTACAAATGATGTAAAAATGGTTGATGATAATTATTTCTTTCCTTTTCTATCAATGATTACTCAATGCGTTGTGTTTTTGTGTATTTGTTTTTATTTAATACATGTTAACTGGATTGTCTTTTTTATGATGGATTTGATAGCTATATTTACGATAGCTGTTCCACGTCTGTTTGCGAAGATATTAAAGAAATCATCTAATCAATTATCTGAACAAAGCCAAGAATATAATTCAAAATTAAGAGAGTTATTTCAATGTTTTGATATCATTCAAGATTATCGTGTTCTACCACATTATATTCATAAAGGTGAAGAGAATATTGATAATTATGAGAATAAATGTTTCCACTTTAATTTCTTTACTCAGTTAAATACAACATATGCCAATTCCGTAGCGGTAATTGGACAAATGTTTTTTATTTTAGCATTAGCAATATTGAGTTCAAATGGATATTTTAGTGCTACATATTTCATGTCTGTGGTGACACTTTCAAATAATTTTATTGATTGTTTGTATACTATGGCCTCGTATTATGGAAATTTTGTGGCTATTAAAGGCATTAATGATAGATTGATTAGAATGATCGATAAGAAAGAAACTGATAAAACACTTCTTATTTCAGAAAATCAAAATAAAGTTTGTTTTGAACATGTGAGTTTCGGATTTCCAAACAAAGAAGCTATATTTAAGGATTTTTCTTTCCAATTTGATAAAGGAAAAAAATATGCGATTGTTGGAGACAGTGGATCAGGGAAGTCGACTTTATTAAAATTGATTTTGGGTTATTATTCAATTCAAAAAGGAAGAATCATTTCATTTGACAAAGAACCGGTAATCATCCGGCAAGAAGAACATTTATTTTCAGGAACTATTCGAGAAAATTTGTGCTTAGGAGAGAATTTTTCTGAAGAAGATTTGAAAAGTGCAATGGAATTTGCGAATATTTCAGATCTAGATTTGAATCAATTTGTTTCTGAAGATGCAGGCAATTTATCAGGAGGACAAATCCAAAGAATATCTATCGCAAGGGCAAAACTGCATTGCCATAATTTATTGTTGTGTGATGAGATTACATCAAGTCTTGACAGTATTAATACTGAAGAAATTGAACGTAATATTATAGAATTGACCGATAAAACCATTATTTATGTAACGCATAAGATTCATAAGAAAATGCTACAGGAATTTGATGATATATTGGTTTTATCACATGGAAAACTTGTAGAACATGGATCATTTGAAGATTTGCTTTGCAAGAAGAATTATTTTTACCATTTATTTATGAATCAGTAATGGATTGAATTATTAATGAATATTCCATGGTGACAGAGACATCCAATCCACGAAGGGAGCCATTTCAATTTATGAAATGACTCTCTTTTTTATTATTCGATTTTTGAATGATTATCTTGAAAAAAAATTTACCTTTTGAAATTGTATAAGATGATTTTTTAATACGATCAAGAATAGTGTCGGTGAGTGGTCTGAGTTTATTTTCATGTAAGTTTATTTTGGACATGTTAAATCATAAAAAAGTTATTGAATAAATAAACTACAGATGATATATAATATGTAAAGGGTTACAGTAAAAAATATACACGCTTACATGTATATGTAAAATAGTTACAGTTAATCTATAAATATACATAGTTACTAGTTATTTTGTCGTGTATGATGTGCTGTTACTAAAAAAGAAAGTTGGATGAGAAAGATGAAAAATGTAGTTGAGGTGAAAAATGTAGTTAAGAGTTTCAAAGATAAAATTGTATTAAATCATGTTTCTTTTAGTATGAAACCTGGTGAAATAGTTGGCTTTGTTGGACAAAATGGTGCAGGGAAAAGCACATTAATGAAATGTATGTGTAATTTGATAAATATGGACGAAGGAACTATTTCTATTTGCAAAGAAGATGTAGTTAAACAAAGGGAAAAAGCATTATCATATGTATCATGCATGATTGAAGGTCCTGGATTATTTGAAAATATGACAGGTGAGTATTCCGCTATCTGAAGTCCATGCAATATGCTACAGAAGTCCACATAATCCGTTAAAGAAGTCCATCTTTTTTAAATCTTAATACGTAATACAAGTCCACTAAAAAACACGGTCAAATTAAATCAACCGTGTTTTTTGGTTATTTCTTATCTTTTAATTTAGAGTATGTTTCTCTTAATGATTTTCCATGTAATGTAATCAAATAAGATGAATTAATTATCCTATCTAATATCGCATCCGCTATAGGTCCTCCATTTAATAATTGATGCCAACCATCAAATGAATATTGACTACAGAATATTGTTGATTTCTTATTACACCTTATTTCCATCAATTCAAGTAGGTCACTTCTTTCTGATTCACTTGTCGATTTTAATAAGAATTCATCTAGTATCATTAAATCATACTTTCCTAGTTTTTTTAGATATTCATTATATTTTCCTTGAATCCTCATTTCTTCAAATTTTGAGAATAGTTCTGGTAATCGAATATATAAAACTGTTTTTCTAGCTCTACAGGCATGGATCCCCAAAGCGTTTGATAACCATGTTTTACCGCAACCGGATGCTCCTACAAAAATTACATTTAAACCGTTGTTTATATAATTGTTTGTAGACAATTCCTCCATTTGCGAGCGATCGAGTTTTCTGTCTGGATTATAATTAATTGATTCCATACTTGCTGTAGAATCATAAAAATGTGCATTCTTGATAAATCTTTCTATTGTATGATTTACTCGACTATCATATTCCATATCAATTAATTCGCTGAACCGTTCATCGAATGATAATTGATTGTATTCTGGGTTTGCACTTTGTAATTCATATTGTTCTGCAATAACTGGTAATCTCATTTTCTTCAGTTTTTCTATCAATTCACTCTTATCCATTGTTCCTGCCTCCGTAATAGTCTTTTCCTCGCACAAAGGCATGCATATCACATTCACTTTGTACATTATCATTTTTATCTTTCAAATCTTGATTTGACTGTAATATCATCTTAATATTTTTATAGCCAGGCTGACTGATGTGATCCAACGCCAATTGACACGCATTTTCCAGTCTGGTTTTTCCATATTTATCTGATAGTTTCAACAATGACATACAACCTTTATAAGCTTGTTCTTCAACTTTATAACGATCAAATAGTTTGGAAACTAAAATCGAAGTATTGTCTCCAATAGAAGCAGCCCACTTCATAAAACGGTCTTTGTTCCATTGAAATTTTTGGTGATTCTCCGGCATATGACTTTCATTTGTTGAGTATTGATTGATACGACCATATAATCGATCATGGGTACAAATTTGATTCATTTTATAATATACAGTTACAGTTCTTTTTGTGACTTTTACATCTACATAATTTCCAACGTATTCGTATGGCACAGAATAATTCATTTTTTCTATCGAAATATGATAATTTAATTGAACTTTAGCTCGTTTCCATACACTCAACTCAAATGGCTGTTCAGGTAGAGCTTTCATAAACGGAAGTTCTTCGTCTAAATATACGCTTTTTCTAGAACCATCCTTTTTCTGAAAAGGTCTGTTATTGAAATTGTCCAATTCTTTGATAATTGCTTTGTTTAGGTCCTCAAACGAAAAGAATTTCCTGTTTCTAAGTTTACCGACAATGGCTACTGTACAATCTCCAACCGCGCCTTCAACAGCTGCCTTATCTTTAGGCTTACGCACTCTTGTTGGAATAATAGTTGTATCATAATAGTCTGCCATTTCCTGATATGATTTGTTTAATATTGGATCCTCATATTTCTTGTTTTGGATAATTCCTACTTTTAGATTGTCTGGAATCAGAAGTCTTGTAACTCCGCCAAAATAACGGTAAGCCTGGATATGGCAATCGACCCAATCATTGATTTTCATGCTTGGACATGCTTGAACATAACTGTACATACTAAATGGTAATGTTGCCTCGAATAAATATGCAGGGATTGCTTCTCCTGTGTAACGATCATACACATACATACGGGTGCCATTCCAATCAACCATCATTTTATCACCCGGTTTATGATTGATATGCATCGTAAGATTATGCTTTTTAACGTAATCACGATATCGTTCGCAAAAGTAGCTATACTGGTAAAAAGGACTCTTGATTGACCGACAATCATCAACATATTCTTCCCATAGCAGTTTGATTGTGGTTCCTGGCTTTAACAGTTCCTTATGGATGTAATCAAAATCAGGTTGCTTAATGGATAAATTGATTTTCGTCTCCTGTTCAAATAATAAATTTTGGACATCTGATTCACTGAGATCTTTAACAGATGACCAACACACTTTCTTGTCATCAGCTACATTAAAAATTTTTCTTATTGTATCCCTTGAAATTTTAAGAGATACAGAAATCTGTCGCTGACTATAGTTTTGTGATCTCATTTCCAAAACTTTTTTAACATCTCGCATAAAAAAAACACCTCCTAATCGCAAGACTAGATAAGTATACTTACTTACCTGTTTTTATCTTACAACAGGAGGATGATAGTTTATATCTACAATATAGGTGTGGACTTATACAACGGATTCAATGGACTTCGTCACCGTATCAACTGGACTTATTTTACCGTATTGGATGGGCTTGCCCATCCGTTATATTCAACAGGTAAAGAAAATCTGGAATTAATGGCCACTTTAAATCATGCTTCAAAAGAAAAACTACATGAAATGATGGAGTTTACTCAGATTGGTTCTCAGCTGAAAACTAAGGCAGTATCCCAATATTCCATGGGCATGAAACAAAGAACAGGTTTAGCTGTGGCTTTAATGAAAGAACCTAAAGTATTGTTACTAGATGAACCAATGAATGGACTGGATGCTACAGGGATTCAAGGCTTACGCGAAGAATTGATACGTTTGGCCAAGGAAAAGAATGTAGCTTTACTAATTTCAAGTCATCAGTTAGGTGAAATTGAAAAGATGGCAGATCGAATCATAGGTATCCATTTTGGGAAAATCAAAGAGATTTCCATGGAAGAAAAAGAAAATGTATATGTATTAGAAACGGATAGAAAAATACCAGATCAATCAGACTTGCAAATCATAGAACAAACAGGAAACACCTATAAATTAGAAGTAAATTCTGTTATGGAAGTACTCTCAAATTTAGAAAAGCAAGGGGTTCAAGTGAAGAATATTACTCAAATACACAAAACATTAGAAGATGTATACAACGAGTTTATTCAAGAGGCATCATTATGATGTACGAACTTAAAAAGTTTATCTTTAATAAACGAAATGTCGGTGTATTTGGATTTCTTGTATTCTTTCTTATTTGTTTTATAGGTTACAACGTTTATATGGATAAACACTATAATGAATCTCAAATCAAAATCTACCAAAAGGCCTATCGAATTTCTGAAAACAGAATGGATGAAGCAGGAAGTGAAGAAGAGTCTGAATTTTGGAAAAAGGTTTATCGCAATGCGAGTGGTCTGATCCACTTTTACTACAACAGTGAAAATAAAACAGATGAATTTATAGAATCAAAATTGAGCTGGAATCATTTGATGTTACAGGCAAATAATGAGGGGTATATCATCAATGATTTTGAGAAAAGAGATGTTCAAACTTTGCAGAATGAAACAAAGCAGTTGAAATATCTAAAGAAGAATCATATTGAAATGTTGAATAGTCCATATGAACCTAATACTTTTAATATATTCAATGAATTGTTTAATCAAAAATTGTATTTAGTTGTCATGTTGATCCTATGCATATTATTATGCGATATATTCGGTTTGGAAATGGAAAGCGGATTTTATAAAAACTTATATGTTTCAAGAATTTCAAAGCAAAAAATACTGTTGAATAAGATGAAGTTTTCATTGTTTGCAGCTGTTTTTTTGATAATAGTGATGCTTTTGATTATCGTTTTTTCTGGATTGATTTTTGGAATTGGAAATTGTGATTATCCATACTTTTACTTTGATCAGATGTATACAGTGAAAGAGATTGTTGCGAAAAGTATTATTCTATTAGTTGTAGAAAGTGTATTTGTGGTAGGTATATCTGCATTGTTATTTACATTCAGTTTAAATAATGGATTTATTGTAGCTGTAAATCTAATTCTATATGCACTTTTCTTTGTCTTAGGAAATGTAACAGGCTATTCTAGATTCTTTGTGTATATTCCATTTTTACATATTGATTTTGTGAACCTGATTATCCATAAGCAGGTTGTCCTGGCTACTATTATAAGCTTGATGTATTTTCTGTCTTGTAGTTTGATTTCATTACAATGTTTCAAAAAAAGAGAGTTGGTGAGATAAATGTGGACTTATGTGCTTTTCAATATCAAATCTAATTTAAAAAGAAAAGAAAATCTGATTCTAGTCGTACTATTCATCATTTGTGAGATTGCTTTGTTGTTTATTTTGAATACAAAATCATTTACGGAAAGTCCATATCAAACATCACTAGGCATTAGTATAGCAAGTGTTTCACAAAAGAATGATCCCAAACTTTACCAAGAATTTATGGATGAAGTGAATTTGATACGTCAGACCATTGATAAGGGTGAGCAGGATGGAAAAGAAAAAAATTGGAAGTCATATTGTGAATATAAAGTAAAGGTGGGTGTGTTGGAAGCACAGTGGTATATGGTGACTTCAAACATGCCTAATGATTCCTATTTTGAACATGCAGATGTTCTAGAAGAATTAAGGAAGGAATATGGATTACCTGATTTGTCGCAATACGAGAAATTAATTGTACAAAAATCAAATGATATTAATTTATATTTTAGTTCTATGCAGCAGGCTCGTTACTTTGACTACTTGCTAAAACATGATCTTACTCCAATAACATATTCATATGTGGATGCATCCAGTGTTTCACTACAAATAGCTCGATATATATTGCCTGTAGTTTTACCTTTGCTGGTTGGACTTCTATTGTTTCAACAAAGAGAAAGACGAGCAAAGACAGAAAAAACAATTCTAACTATTTCTGGAGTAAAGAAAAAATATGTGAGATGGAATTTGATTTCTGACGTGCTTTTTGTTCTATTAGTTGTTTTCTTGCCTATTTTAGTTTATATGATAGTTCTTGTACCTTTTAAAGGTGTATCGAATCTGATCTATCCGGTTTTATATTATAAGCCAGGATTTACTGGTTTTCATTATTGGGATACACAAGGATTGGATCATATTGAGCTTGTGGCAAGTGGACTAACGAATATGAGTGTCAATCAGTTTACAACGCCAGGAATGGAATTGTTGCCATTGTGGCAATGTACACTATTTGTAGCATTTGGAATTGTGATGTCCACAACATTTTATGTCCTACTCATAACTGTATTATCTAAACTTATGAAAAACAAATACTTATCTTTGCTTGTATTTTTAGTTGTCTTGGGTCTTTGTTCTTTTGCATCGCCATTAGGAAACATGCAGAAGATCAATACATTCAATCCAATGTCATACAGAGATTTTGGAATGAACCTATTAGGTACTAGTTATTTTGGATATTTTGCGGGAGTTGTAATTATTGGACTATATAGTGTGATTTTGTATTTAGTTTCGAAGTGGTGTGCTAAGAAAGTACGCGTTTAATATATCATGATGAAACAATTGAATTATAAAAGTTAGAATAGCTGAGATGAAGAAGATTTAATTTGTTTTTATCGTAACTTGCGGTTAAATAATATATATTCTATGTGATGTACATAGAAAAAGCGCTTTTAAGAGTACTAAAAAATAAAAAAATGAATTTTGACACCCTTAAATGGCATTTATGTTATTATTAGCTTAAACAAATAGTGTTGAAAGGTTAAATGATTATGAATAATCGATTTTATGGTGAACTCATCCTTCTTTTGATTGCTTGTCTTGTTGCACTTCCACTTCAATTTATTCCTAAACTAAAAGAGAACAAGAAAGTAGAAATAATTTTTGGCCTCGTGGTTTTTGCTGTGTTTGGTATTTATGCTGCGTATACAAGTATCAAAGATAATCCTAAAGTGGACGCTAAATTGGGTGAAAATTATATAGAGTTTAAAAAGAATGAAGTTATTTCGCTTAATAATATAGAAGATGTTCAGTTTTATGATAACGTAAAGTTTGAGATTGTAGCTAATGGCTATCGATGGGGTAATGATGATTATTATTCTGGAGATGCCAATGTAAATATAAAAAAAGGTGAAAAAACTTTAAAATACATATATAAGGGTAAAGTGTATATCAATGCGAATAATAAAAGTTATATTGTTCTTAATGAAAAAGGTGCATCCAAGTCTTATGTGTTTAATTTGGATACGAAAAAGAAGACAAAACAAATGTATTATGAATTACTTGAGCATGCGCATTGAGATTTATAAAAGGCAGAATGAATATGAGAAAATGGCGAAATAAATTTATTATATGTTTGATGATTGTATTTGTATTTTTGAGTGGGATTTTTTATATAAATAGGAAATCAATAGGATATGTTTTAGATTATTTATATTTTATACGTGTGGTTGAAACAAATTCTTTTAGGTTAAATACTATTCCGACTTTAGATACAAAACAAATATATTTAAATAAGATAATGAATTGTAAAAATGATCGTGAATTTTTAAATGACTTAATTGAATTTTATTTCAATTATGAGACAAAAGGCCATTTCAATATTGTAGATGTGGATTCATATCATAGAATACATCAAGTGTATAAGAATTTAATTCAAGACAAAAGAATCAGTAAGAATAACTGGAATTATAAGAAACTAATGGATAAAGAGGTGTTTGATTCGTATTCCAAACTAGGAAAAGGCACTTCTTATTTGCATGAAGAAAATGATAGAGGTGTTGATTGCTATGAAGATGGAGAATTCTTTGTGATTGAGTTTCATTCTTTTGATATAAGTATGTTAAATTCATTGGCTCAAATAAACAAAGAGCTTCAAGACTTTCATGGGGATAAAATAATAATCGATATTTCAGATAATGAAGGTGGATCGGATATTGTATGGAAAAAGTTAGTGTCTTATTTAAGTGGAGTAGATTATAGATATAAATCTAAAATAACAGGTCATGGAAACGCATCGAAAAAATATGTGGAATCGTATGACATAGATGTTCAAGGAAGTGAATCTAAGTTTTC
>OIDD01001303.1_pt1 | contig 10658 bp, 5 predicted proteins | sample 1606751 | NCBI WGS metagenome assembly OIDD01 (sample SAMEA3882544, study PRJEB24775) | human gut metagenome | biome: human-associated habitat; feature: intestine environment; material: feces | place: Netherlands | collected 2009/2010
CGTGAATAAGTTTTGCGCATTGACAAAGACCTTCAATCTCTTAACAACACCGCTTTTCAAGAAAGAGACCGGTACGTTATAAGAAAGTTGCAAGTTCTTCAAACGTAAATAAGAGGCGTTTCTCAACCAGAAATCATTTGTACGGAAATTCTCGTTCAAGCATCCTTCATATGTAGTCAAGATAGGCAATGTAGCGCTGGTTCCCCGCTCGGGAGTCCAAGCATCCGTCAACCATTGTTCCGGCAAACCACAACCAAACCATAAAGGAGTAGCACCAATGCGGTCTCCATATGTATAGACATCAGTTACACCTTGGAAGAAAGCGCCCAGATCCCAATCCTTATATCCTAAGTTGATATTGAATCCATAAGTTATCTTTGGAATCACACCACCACGTATCTGGCGGTCATCTTCGGTAATTTTCCCATCTCCATTCGTATCCTCAAACTTCAGATATCCCGGTTTAGTAGCCGCGGTTTGATACGGACTATTCTTGATTTCCTCCTCAGATTGGAAAATACCGATAGCATGAAGCATATAATAAGAATCGATAGGCTTTCCTTCTTCCAAGATAAACATTCCATCAATGATTGTTTGCCCCTTCAAGCTAACGATCTTATTTTTGATAAAGGTCATATTTCCATTTACCTCGTAACGGAAGTTCCCGATATTGTTCCGATACCCCATATTCAACTCGAAACCTTTATTGCTCACCTCGCCGATATTACGGATCGGCCCATCCAGACCACCTACTTGATCCGGCAAAGTAACCTTACGCAAGATGTCGGAAGTACGTTTATCAAAGAACTCGAAAGAGAAATCCAAGTTTCCGTTTAATAAGCTAGCGTCAATACCGACATTCGTCATGGTCGTTGTCTCCCATGTAATGTTCGGATCGTTATAAGCGGTAATAGCCGCTCCGGATTGCATCGCTCCATTCAACGGGTAGTTATAATCCGTGATTGAACCATCATTTTTTATCACCTTCAAGTTCATTAGGTCCACGTAGCGGAACAAATCGATACGCTCGTTACCCAATTGTCCCCAAGAAGCTCTCAATTTCAGATTGTAGATCCAAGGAATATCTTTCATAAATTCTTCCTCGCTCAAACGCCATCCGGCAGAGAATGAAGGGAAAATACCCCAACGATTTCCTTTGGCAAAACGGGACGAACCATCATAACGAAAGTTACCCTCAAATAAATAACGGTCTTTATAACCATAATTCACCCTACCAAAATAAGACATCAAGACTGATCTCGAGGAAGTGCCCGCTACACTCGGATTACTAGAACCTGCGTTTAATTCGTGCAACTCGTTCCCTAAGAAACCTTCTACCTTAGCGGAAAACTCAGTCTTATCATCGCTCTCAAAACTATAGCCAGCCAATACTTTTACGTCATGGGCATCATTGAACTTCTTGCCCCAAGATAAAGTATTGAATACTGTAACTGCCAAGTCATTCTTATCACCTTTATAGGCATGGCGTGTATTCTGACCGTCATAAACCACTCGTTTCTCCTCATTGGTCTTCAACTGATATTCGTATACATCAGGCGCAAAACGAGATTGCAGATAATCATATTTGTTTAAACCGACATTCAGGTTATAAACGATATCAAACGGAAGCTTATATTCCGCAGACAAATTCGCCAACATACGCAAGGACTTATGCTTGTTCTCGCCCTCATCGGCCAACGCCAACGGATGGCGATAGATATTATGCCCAGGAGTACGGATAAAGGTATCCGCATAGCGACCATCGGCCGTATAAGTCGGGTGGAAAGCCTGCGCTTTATAAGTCATCTCCACTAAGTTTGCCACACCCGCTACCGGCTCATTATAGATCTGATAATGCGCATTGATATTAGCGCCGATCTTCAAACGGCTATTTACCTGAGCAGTCGTATTCACAGCTAAGGTATATTTATTGGAATCCGTTCCACGCAATACTCCATTTTGATCACCATAGCCTAAAGATACGGAATACGTATATTTATCATCACCTCCGGAGAAACGTATGTTATGCTCCATAATAAAGGCATTATTATACATAATATCCAACCAATTATTCTGCGGATACATAATCGGGTCTGTTAACATACCTTGTTTGTACTCCTCGATTAACGCATCAGAATAATCCACCGTTAGTTTACCTTCGTTCCGTTGCGCTTGGTTTCTCATTTCCATAAACACGACCGGATCATATATGAAGTTAGGCAGATAGGTAGCCTGCTGCACGCCGAAATAGTTATTATAATCGACGGTAAACTTACCTTTCTTTCCCCCCTTTGTCTTTACCAAGACAACGCCATTCGCCGCACGAGAACCGTAGATAGCGGAAGAAGCCGCATCTTTCAATACGGAAATACTCTCAATATCATTCGGATTTACCGCTTCCAACGGGAACTCGATACCATCCACCAAAATCAACGGGTTATTATCGTTCAAGGTTCCCTGACCACGAATACGAATCGTCGCCCCGTCCGCTCCCGGCTGAGCACCCGCTTGATTTACGTAAACACCTTGCGTACCTTGCAACGCTTGGGTCGAGTTGGTGATCGGACGATTCTCCAACGTCTCCGCATCCAAAGAGGAGATCGCTCCCGTTAAATTCACTTTCTTCTGCGTTCCGTAACCTACGACCACAACCTCATCCAACTTCTGGGTATCCTCGGACAGGCTAACCATTACTTTCGAAGAATTACCGACCTCGACCGTACGATCCGTATAACCAATATAAGAAACTACCAAAATCGCATTGTCCGGTACTTCCAGACTGAAGTTTCCATCGATATCCGTAATCGTTCCGTTCGTAGTGCCTTTAACGACAACATTCGCCCCGATAATGGGTTCTCCCAACGCATCTTTTACTTGCCCGGTAATCTTTCGTGGCGAAGACTGGAATAAGGCATTCGGATGTGAGACACTTGAAACACTCTTTGACTTAATTATAATCTGCCGGTCTACAATCTCATATTGGTATCCCGTATTTTTCAAGGCTTGCTCTAAGACCTCCTCTAACGAAGCATTATTTGCTTTTACACTCGTTTTCCTATTTACATTTACTTGATTATCATTCAAGAAGAACGTGTACTCACTATTTTTCTCTATTTCTTTTAGCACTTCCGATATACTGCAATCCTGTTTATTCATGGAAAGCTTATAATTCTGTCCATAGGTAGAAGCGGATACAGTGCATGCGAAAGCCAAGGATAACAACGCACTTATCTTCATGACTCGGTTTACTTTTCTGATTTTTTTCATAACTTTGTAATGTTTCTGATGAATAAATTAGCAGGTGTGTCGGCCTCTCAACTCCTAACGCCTGCCGTCAAGAACATTTGATCAGGAGGAGAAACCTAGTTTTTCCTCCTGTTTTTTTATTAGACTCAAGAACTGTTAACAAGCATATCTCTTAGAATTTAACGTTAGACACTCATTTATCTCCCTTTATATATAGTTCATATTCATTGTCTTTCTCTCTGTATTTAATGGGCGACGTATTGCTCAGCATAAACAGGATTCGCTCCAAGGACTCATCCCGTACCTTAAACGTAAACCGATATTTCTCCGCTATCTCCTTCGGGCACTTTATCTTCCGCCCGAACCAAGGCTCCAGACGGGTAAGGATCATGCTCAAGCGTTCGTTCTCAAAACTGAGGACACCGTTACGCCAACCCGAATACTCCTCGGCATTAACCGTCTTAACTCTAACGGTATTCGCTTGTTTGTCGAAAACCAACATCTCGTTCGGGTTCAATATCACCTCACGCCTGTTCTTCACATTGGGACCTCCCAAGCCAATCTTCACCTTACCGTTTAACAGGATCGTCTCCAACTTGCTCTCGGAATCATAATTGAAAACCTCGAAGGCCGTGCCCAAGGCCGTTACATCCATGTTCTTGGTATGCACGGTAAATGGTCTTTCCCGATCTTTCGCCACGTCGAAGAAGGCTTGCCCTTTTAATTCCACATCACGGGTCTTGCCATCGAAACTCTTTGGGTAGATCAATTGGCTATTCGGCCCCATTCTCACGGTCGTGCCGTCCGATAAGGAAACCGACTCTATGCAACGGACACCGGAGGCCATTACATATATATATTGATCTTCTTTCGTATGAGACCAATAAACTACGCTTCCTACACCTAAAAGTAGCAATATGGAGGCGGCTATCGCCGTAATCTTATAGACCCAGAGTTTACGGACACCGTTTGTCGCCATTGTCCGGGCTATGATTCGTTCCCACATGCGATTCCCCACCACGGGATTCACGCGATCCGCAGCCTCGTCCCATTGGGAACGCATACGCTCTTCCACTTTGGGGTCACACAGCAAACGTTGCCGATCTTTCTCATCCAGAGCATCTCGCATCAACTTCTTCAATATCGTTCTCGTATCTTCGCTCATGTTTATTATTCTTGTTCTATTTATAAATACACGCCACGACTCCCTCCCCCCTATTGGAAGATAAAAAAATTCGCTTAGGTTAATCAAATTCAGATAAGATACCCAAATACGATTGAAAAATAATCATGCCTAAAGCCTCAAGTACAATTAAATGTCCATTACTTATAGGTACTCTTTAAAATTATCTTTACGAAATTGTATTTTATCAGTATCTTCCTTGCTTTCCATCCTTATATTTCCGTCCTTTGTATTCAATGAAATTGGTTGCCGACGGTGTCGGCAGTATTTCCGACGCCGTCAGCAATATTTCCGACAGCGTCAGCAGCATTGCCGAGGGCGTCGGCAACCGATTTCATCAAATAGAAACGCCAAAGAGATAAACGTTAAATCTCCGAGGCATCCTATACATTATCCATTTAAATAACGAGAAAATCATGGGAAAACCAAGAAGGGGCATCCAAGTCAGTATTTATAATACACCGGGCAATGAACAACGCAGGCCAACATCCTGCGCACGAGTCATCACCAGAGATACCAAACGCATGAACGATATATGTGAGTATATTTCCGAATGCTCATCCGTCACCTCCGCCGACATAAAAGGTGTATTGGAGGCGCTTACTTCCTATATCGGCAGGGAATTATCCTATGGGTACAGCGTGGAACTGGAAGGATTGGGACATTTCTCGCCATCGGTAAAAAGCAAAGAAGTAACGGACCAGAAAGGAAATACTAAATCAAGCGCTAGCATACACGGCGTTAACTTCCGCTGCTCTCCCCGACTGAAGGAGATGGTAAAAAAGAACGCCCCCATCTTGGTTAAACGGGAAAATCTGCCCAAAACGGGAATCGAGGGAAGGAAGACTAAGATGTTATCTTATCTAGAAAGAAACTCATATATAAATCTCACCGATTACGCCGGCTTGAACAATTGTACCCGCTACCGTGCGAGCGAGGATATCAAGCAATTTATCAAGGATAACGTAATAGCCAGCGTAGGATATCGAACACACCGGATTTATGTGCTGCCTGAAAAAGAAGACGAGCAAAACTAAAACTTAAGACGCAGTGGCACTTCCGGACTCTACAAATACGTGACCTAGGAAAGCGCTAGATAAACCAGATAAGTAACATGATATTTTTCTTCAAGAACTTCAAGGCTTCGCTGATTTGGTTCTCAACGGTCTTCTCGGAAATATTGAGTTGGAAGGCTATCTCTTTATAGCTTTTATGCTCCTTCCGGCTTAGATTAAAGATAACCCGGCGTCTTTCCGGCAATTCCTCTATCAAATGATCGATATACTCCCCCAGGTTATAGGCGGTGATCTCTTCCTCTAGGTCGTAGGAGGTCTCCATAACGGACAAGACCGTCATTTTATAAAAGTCCTCGTTCACGTTCTTCCGGTGATGATTAAAGATCAAGTTACGGGTGATGATAAACAGAAGACCCTTGAAGTTATCATCCTCCCGGATGAATTCCCTCGACTCCCAGACCTTGATAAACACCTCTTGTACCACATCCTCGGCTACATCCCGATTATTCAAATAAAGCCCGCAGAAATGATAAACCTTTTCCCAATATTGTTTATACAACATCGAAAAAGCCTCCCTATCTCCTTCTTTCAACGACTTTATAATTTGTCTCTCTTTCATTTAGCATCACATATCGTTTCGCGAAGATAATAAAATCATATACTAATAAAAGTTAATGACATCCCAGTTCTCCCGGACTTCTTTGTACTATTAATATAGCACGAGAAATAATGGAAGAAGAAAACAAACATATAAGCGATTTATTAATCCGATACGTAAATGGACTCTATACACGGAACGATATAGAGACCTTGCGGAAGCTAGCCGCATCCATAACGAAGCGAGCAGAATTAGAAAGCGAAATGGACCGGGTCTGGAACGAGGCGCAAGACTTACCTCAATCCGATTCCCATAATCATCTGCTTTATAAGAAGGAGGCGCAAGACCTGTTGGATAAGACACGTAAAAGAGAAAGAAGAATCTCCCTATCCACTTTCATCAAGTACGCGGCGAGCATAGCGATTATCGTTTCCATCGGATTCGGAGCGAAACTATACCTAAATCATTCAGCAAAGCAGCATACATCTGCCAGCGACCATCTCCTAACGGAAATAAGCGTCAATCATGGCGAACATAAGCAAGTCACCCTTCCCGATGGCACGGTCGTTCATCTAAACGCCGGTACCGTCATGCGATACCCAACGGAATTTACCTCTGACATCCGTTTGGTAGAAATGGAAGGAGAAGCTTTTTTCAATGTCATGAGAGACGAGGGCAAGCCCTTCATCGTCCGTACCCGGCAAGCCGACGTAAAAGTACTCGGAACCTCTTTCAACGTAAAAGCCTATCAAGAGGATGAGTTGATGGCCGTCAGCGTTCGGACCGGAAAAGTTGAGGTGGATATGCCCGAAAGCGTAATGCGCCTATTACCGAACGAGCAGATAATCGTGAATAACACAAATGGAGAGATTCTTAAAAAGAACGAGGACGCCCAAAAAGTAACGGCTTGGCTGCAAGGCGGCCTTTATTTCAACCGGACACCTATCAGTAGCGTTATACACGATTTGGAGCGAATGTATAATCAAGAGATCGTACTCGATCCGAATGTCGTATTCGACGATTACATCTATGGCGAGCACGACAATAAAAGTCTGGAAGCCGTACTGAACGCAATTCAATATTCAACCGGCATCCGATACCGGAAAGAAGAAAGTCGGATCGTGTTATATAAAACGAGTCATTAACCTTAAAATCGATTTGCCCATGAAAGATACGACATAAGCTTAGCCACATAAAAAAGGGAAACCGACCTCTGACCTTCGATCTCCCTTTATCTTTCCCGATATGTACACCCTTGGATTGGACCCCCTTGGAGATTACATAAATCGGACTGTTTTTAAAAGTGTATAAAAACAACCTTTAAACATACAAAATTATGAACTTTCCAACTATTACTAGGAATAATTGGATGTGTTGTTCTATTATTTTAGTTTTTTTAGCGTTAGGCTCCCCTGAACCTCTGCAAGCGCAAGAAAATCAGAAAGAAAGAATAACAATTCAAGTCAAAAACCAACCCATACAGAAAGTCTTTGATGATTTGTCGAAGCAGACAGGATTAAAATTTTTCTATGGAGAAGCCATCGCGAACCGGAACGTACAGGTTAACCTAAAGTTCAAAAACGCTCCCGTCAACAGCGTATTGAACGAGATCACCCGGCAAGCCAATCTTTATTTTAAGCGGGAGAATAACACGATAGCCGTCAGTCTCGGAAACGCGGGCAACGCCTCCGTTCCGGTGACGCAAGACCGAAAAGTGACCGGTATCATTACAGATGAACGGGGCGAACCGATCATCGGAGCGAATGTCGTGGTAAAAGGTACGTCAAATGGTACAGTTACCGACCTGAACGGTCAGTACAGCATCGAGGCGAACGGTAAATCGATCCTACTCATATCCTACATCGGCTATTTATCGGAAGAAGTGGCCGTAGGCAACAACAAAACCCTCAATATCCAGCTAAAGGAAGACACCCAGAAGCTTGATGAGGTAGTCGTGATCGGTTACGGAACACAGAAACGAAGCAATCTTTCCGGAGCGATCTCGAAAATATCCTCCGAGGTAATCGACTCTAAGCCGGTTACAAATGTCCTGTCCGCCTTGCAAGGAGAAATTCCCGGTATGGTCGTTCAGCGAACATCCGGACAACCGGGTAACGAGGAATTCGACTTGAACGTGCGTGGCGCCTCCTCCACGAACGGAGGGAATACCCCGCTAGTCTTGGTCGACGGAATCCCCGGGGATATGAATATGATCAACCCGCAGGATATCGAGGCTATATCGGTATTGAAAGATGCCTCAGCCTCCATATATGGTTCCCGTGCCGCCGGAGGTGTTGTATTAATCACGACTAAGAAAGGAAAGAGCGGAGCACCGAAACTTACTTACAACGGGAACTTGGCGATCACGAAAATGACCGGAATCATGAAAGCCCCGACAAATTATGAGATGGCGATTATGGATAACGAGGCGAACATACACAACGGTGCCGCCCCACTCTATACCCAAGAGCTTCTGGATCGCATCTTAGCGAACGATCCGAACCCTATCGACCATCCCACCCAACCCGGCTGGAAGCTCTTTTTCACGAACACGGACTGGATGGACGAGTTGCTGACCAATGGCGTACAACATCGCCATAACCTAACAATCTCCGGTGGAGGCGAGAAGTCTAACTATTACCTATCCGCCGGCTACAGCAAACAATTTGGCGTGGTAAAATATGCAGACGATAATAATACCAAATACAATCTGCGTATGAATTATGATTATCGATTGGCAAAGTGGCTAAAATTAGAGACAAAGGTATCTTTGGATAACCAGAAACGTACGGACATAGGAAGTAATGGCGCTTGGGTGATCGGCGAGGCGATGTTTGATATGCCGAACTTCCCGATCTATAACGCCAACGGAGAGTTCTTCACGCAAGGAGGCTGGAGCAACGCGATAGCGCTGGCCAAGGAAAGCGAGACCGCCACGTTCAATACCCGGGAGATGAACGGTAACTTTAGATTGATCGCCGATATCACGGACGGACTCGTGTTTAACGCTCAAGTGGGCTTAAACTACAAAAACAAGAATAACGAGGATATAGCGAAAGCCATCCCGCTCTATACATGGGACGGTGACATCAATTATTATACGGGAGCAGGTAGTCCCGAACAATCCGCTGTAGATCGTACGACCGAGGAAACCATCTATCAAAATTATACGGCTTACTTGAATTATAATAAGAACTTCGGACTGGATCATCATTTAGATGCCATGTTAGGTATGGCTTATGAGGCAGAAGAGGTCCGTATGTTCATGGCACGCCGAGATAATTTCATCACAGACGAATTATGGGAACTCAACCTTGGTGGCACCGGAAATATGAAGAACGACGCCAAAGCTGAACATTGGGCGACAAGCTCGGCTTTCGCCCGTATCGGATACAGCTTCAAGAATAAGTATATCTTGGAGACAAACTTCCGCTACGATGGTTCCTCCCGCTTCGCCCCGGGTAACCGTTGGAGAATGTTCCCCGGCGTATCCGCTAGCTGGCGTATCTCTCAAGAGGAATTCCTAAAGAGCTCTAAGGTATTCAACGAATTGAAACTAAGAGCTTCTTACGGACAAACAGGTAATCAAGAAGGTATTCGTCTATACGATTATATCCAGTTGCTAAAATTCAGGGACGACGGTTGGGGAACTAAATTGACCTATCCTTTCGGCAGCGGTTCACAAACACAAGCGATGGGGCTGGATGTCTTAGCCGGCGTAAATCGCACATGGGAGATCTTGGAGAATAAAGCTGATGATTATTCTGATTTTATTCGGAATGCGTGGGAGTATAGCTATGACACTTATGCTCCGGTTCCGGTTGATACTCCTTATTCTATTGAGGATATGAAAGAAGTTATGAGCCGTTTTTTTGTGAATAGTCTGGTGACTGGTAATTCGTTGACTTTTAATTCGGGTATTCATTTGCGGACTGCTGATTGTCAGAGTAACGGTCAGGCAGAAGTTGGTTTTATTGGCCGTGTACTCCTTAATGCATTCAATGCTTGGGAATATAGTTGGCAATGTGGCAGAGAAGATCTGAAAGAAAACAGTATGAAAGTATTCGATAGTTATTTGAAGAATGGCTTTACCCAGGCTGGTTTCTTTAAAGAATCGGTAAACTTTGATAGAGGGTATGAAGATCCTGTACATAGTATTCGTCGTCAATCAGAAGGAGTTTATGCTATGCTTCATTTTCTTGCTTATGAAAGGGAGAATGGCCGTCGTCATCCTGAATGGGAACAAAAGATGAAAAATATGCAGTGGAAGAAAACGGCGTAACGTATCATCATCCTCAGATCATAGGTGAAGAAAAATATAAAAACCAATTAACAAAACAAAATACATGTGCTTCATGGGGAATTAAACTATTCCGTTTTTCTACTGAGGATTGTGCATTTGAAAATCGCATTGAAGATGATATTAAACAATATTTTGGAAATGATGCATCTAATTTTATTGATGATGGTTTAAAAATAGATAGATCCGTCGAATTATATGAACATCAATCCGTTAGTTTACAAGAAATCCAGAAAAGAAGAGATGCTGGAATCAAAGCATTTTTGATTGTACTACCAACAGCTACCGGGAAATCAAAAATTGTCGAGGAAGATT
>OIDD01001306.1_pt1 | contig 10648 bp, 10 predicted proteins | sample 1606751 | NCBI WGS metagenome assembly OIDD01 (sample SAMEA3882544, study PRJEB24775) | human gut metagenome | biome: human-associated habitat; feature: intestine environment; material: feces | place: Netherlands | collected 2009/2010
TGCCTGCGTCTCAGCCGAGAGGTCGCTGGTCAGCTTGGTATCGGCATCCGTACGAGCTTTCTGCTCGGCGTAGAGCTGCTTGCCCGTGACGGCATCCGTCGAGGAGTCGGAGAGCACGCCGTCCTTGAGGTTCGTGATGGCCTTACCGCCCGCATTGATACCATCTATCGTGATGGACGGGCCGCTAGTCGGCGTTGTACTACCTTGTTCACCCGACTGGATGGTCAGGCCCTTGCCATTGATAACGGTCGTATAGGTCGTGGTCTTCTGCTGGTCGCCTTCGCCTGTCGTTTCCGTCGTGTACGTGCTGCTGTTGAGGTTCTTGAGGTCCTTGGCCAGTTTGATGGTCATCTTACCATTCGTATTCACCGTACCATCGTCATTATAGACGGTGTCCGTCGCAACAACGCCGATGTTCCCATCGCTGAGATCGTCCTTCGTTGCTTTCTTATCGCCATCTGTCTTACCGGCATTGATATCACCGACAACATCCAGCTGCTGGTCCAACTTAACCTTGGCCGTCTTGCCGAAATCATCACCAAACTTCAGGCCGTCATCGAGAGTGGCAACGGTATGCTTGCCATCGCCGTTCGTATCGTTCTGGTAGACAATGCGGGTGATGTCCTTGCCGTCGACACCCGGTGCACCATCTTTACCAGGCTGACCCTTTTCGGTCTTGATGATGGTCGTCGTGATGCCGTCTTTGCCGTTTTTGCCATTCAGGCCGATAGAACCGTCTTTGCCGTCTATACCATCCTTGCCAGCTTTACCGACTGTAATGTCCATCAGGCCGCCATGGAGGGCATTGTAGACTTCACCGCCCGTGACAAGCTGCTGAGAGCCGTTCTGGGTCGGGTCATTCGTGGGTGATTGCGTAGGATCTGCAACCTTACCGGTACCGATAGCCTTGCCCCAAGCAATTTCGTTTGCAGTAGCGTCACCATCTTTATAGTTTTTACCGATATTGGAAGCATCGATGTTGGCCAGTTTCTTGATTTGGGCCACGTTGACGGCATCCGTATCGTTGGTGCCGGCTGCCACCCCAGTGATCTGGCGAGTATGAGTCCCATCGCCTACAGAAACAGCTGCCCAGGAGGATTTCCAGGCCTTGTCAGCCGATTCGCTGGCACCCTTCTTCAGAGGATCATAGCCTTCCACGTCTTTATCCGTAGAAGCCACAGACCCGCTGCCAAGGGCCACGCCGCCATCCACTTTCACGTCGGCATTGTGGCCGATGAGGACGGCGTCGGAAGCAGAGGTGGTCAGTTCGTCATCGGCAGAACCCAGGATTACGTTGTTCGTCCGGTCGGTCAGTTTGTGGTTGTCGCCCAGCACCAGATTGGATTTGTTCGTATCCACGCTGCTGCTGGTGAGAGTATTATGGGAACCGATCACATAATCGTTCTTGCCGTTTTCCACTTTATTGTAGAAGCCATCCACGTAGTTCAGCTGGGTGGAGGTCCCTTCTACGTATTCCTTGTCGCTGCCGGTCACCGTGTTGCCCACGCCCACAACCTGGGTCATGTAAGCTTTATCCACGGTGTTGCCGCCACCCATGACCATGACCTGGGCCCCGCTGGTGGGAACGGCTGCCTTCAGGGCCTCGTTCAGCTGCCTCGGGTCCTTCAGGCCCTGCATGATGGCACCGGCTTTTTGAACGTCGATGGCCCGGTAGGAATTGGTGACGCTGTTCCCGGCGCCGTAGACCATAGCCGCGTTGGAATCGGTGGTCACGTTAGCCTGCCCTACGATGCTGTTGGCGACACCGCTGAAGGGCTGGGAAGCGCTGGTGTTGTCGTTAAGGTTGAACATACCATAGGAAAGGGCTGCCGCACCGCGGAAATCATTGCTGCCCGGCTGAGCTGCCTCATTCATGATGCCGGAGAAGGAACCGGTTACAGTGGAGGCAATGCCGCCCGCATAGGTCATGTACCCGGCTGCCAGACCGGCGAATTCCTTGGCCCCTTTGTTATCGTCGTTAAGGTACTGGGCATATTCTTTGGCCGCATCCCCAAACACATTCGGTGTTTTTTCATTGACGCTGTAATATTTGGTCCGGGCCTGTTTCAGCTGGGCCACGTTTACAGCATCCGTATCTTCCGTACCGGCTGCTACGCCCGTGATCTGACGAGTCATGTGCTTAGAAGCATCACCGACGGAAACGGCAGCTGCCGTCGATTTCCAAGTGCCAGTGGTATCATTCTGATGGTCACCATTTGCCGGGTCATAACCAACTGCACCCTTATCGATAACAGCTACAGAACCAGCACCGATGGCTGCACCGCCGTCCACCGTGGCATTGGCATTGTGGCCAATCATGACTGCATCTTTGAGGTTTTCAGTATGTTCTATTGGTGTTTCAGTTGTTACTTCTTCCGTCCAATCACCAAGCCATCCATGATGCACGATTGTTTCTGTTTTTTTCACAGAATCCATCGAACCTATGATGACGTTATTATTGCCACCATCCAGCTTGTGGTAATCACCAACCACAATGGATTTGTTTGAATTTCCAATGGTATTTTGGTAGCCAATCGCATAAACACTAGAAGAATTATTGATATGGCTCTGAACGCCATTGAGCATATTGAACTGTGCAGGGTTTTCCTTTGTCCCAGTAATGCTACTGCCTACACCAATAATCTGACTGCTTTGTGTATAATCCGTTTTATTGCCGCCACCAATAATCAAAGTAGCACCACCAGCATATCCATTGGCCATGCTATCGCGAATAGCTTGAGATGCAGTTGCTACATCTGTACTTGCTGATCCACTCACTGAAATAGACGTAATCGAATTCTTGATTTCGTTACCAGCACCTAAAATCAAAGCACCATTCGCATTAGTAGTTTTATTTGCCAAACCGATGATACTGTTGGCAACCCCAGACATACTGCTTTTCGAGCTATAAGATTCGATACTATTTAAAGCACCAATGGAAACAGCCCCCGCATTCTGCATTGCGCTCAAAAAACTACCACCATTTAAGTAATTCGTAGTCATAATAGAATGATTGCCAATTAACGTAGACAGTGTACCAGAACTATACGAGTTGTTGCCAATTAATAATCGACCAGTTCCCGAAGATGTCTGCGCATCGTATTTAGAAAGATCTAATACATCACCCATTGCACCTTTATAGATTTTATTGCCTAAATCAATAGAATCTTCCAAAGCATAGGAATTTTCACCAATGGCAATACCGCTGGTATAAGTAGGACTACCGAATAACATTGCATCGGCCTTTCCGCCACCTTGGTTAAAAACATAAGCATTATGCCCCAAAGCAATCCCTTTAGATACATTTGTGATTTTAAAACCGTCTTCATGATTATGATAAATTGTCGCATCAGTGCTTCTCAAAGAACCCTTGTCATCGAAGATAACAGCAACTTTTTTATTGATAGTACTATTAATCGTAGTACTAAGATTTTCTTCACTAGCTTTGAGCTGAGCTACATTGACGGCATCTGTGTCTTTTGAACCAGCGGCCAAGTTAGTAATTTGGCGAGTAGACGTAATTTCTTTGGTTACCTTTTTTGTATTGCCTTGACCATCCTTGACTTCATAAGTTACTTCACGTTTTGCACCGCCTACGGAAACAGCAGCATCTGTGGATACCCATGTAGCATAATCTTTATCAGAGCGGGCATGTTGTTTCCCCCTAGCGTCATAGCCAGCCGTATCCTTATCATTCTTACCTGCATCTCGGCCAGGTACGGAATCCTCACCAATAGCAATTCCATTATTATTATTATCTTTATGGACGATGGGATTTTCAGCCAACACCGGCGAATAGGCCAATCCACCGAAAGTCAGCAGACTGGCGACGACGGCAGCTACGGCCGCCTTACCTAAATACCCCCCCCGTGTACATTTGTACTTATGAGTTCACTCTTACTGGACGATTTGTGTTGGCTTTTCGTTAATTCTGATACAACGACATAGCAATGTCTGGCTTTACTCCAAATGACCTTATACGTTCGATTCATAAAAAGCATCTCCTTTTTCGTTATTATATGCATTTTATATGATTAATGAAGAGCATATCTGTAACAAAACTGTTATTTCATTATAGCATATAAAGCCGCAAAATAAAGCAGTATATAGCCATTCGTAAGTCGTTGCCAAGTCGTCGTCTTATACTTTATATTAACTTTTTTAATATATTTTTAATACAATTATTTGCAATTATATATACAAAATAAAGCAAAATTTTTCTGTGATTTTTTTGATGAGTCTGTCGCGGCGAAACGCCGCATCTGGATCCGAGGAAAAGCCGTGGTTCGTGGTTTGTGGCTAGTGGCTCGTAAAAGCCTGCCATTATACTCGAATGGGCTGTGATAGAATCTCCCTAACGGGCTCGCCACGTGCGAGCCCCTACGCATACTACGCACAAGGCCGTGGGCCGTGTATTTTTACGGTCTGCGAACTGCGTTCCCCTACTTATTGTCTTCCAGAAAGGCTTCCGCATCTTGGCGGATTTTTTCCAGGTCCAGGCCCTGGTCGCGGGCGCCGAAGATGCAGCCGCAGTAGGGCTGGCGGTAGAGGTGGTAGGCTTCGGTCATTTTCGTCGATGTGAGGAAGCCATTGTTTTTCTTGAAGTCCGTCGGCAAGTAGGCGTAGCCGTACTGGTCTTCGATATCCCGGCCGACTTCGTTGATGACCTGCGAGTTCTTATGGGGGCTGACGGTCAGGGTCGTCGTGAAATAGTCATAGCCCAGTTCCTGCATCTTTTCAGCTGTCGCCTTCATGCGCTGGGCGAAGCAGACGCGGCAGCGGGCGCCGCCTTCCGGTTCGTCTTCCAGGCCCTTGACGGCTTCAAAGTACGTCTCCGGTTCATAGGGCGCGGCCAGGAAATGGACGTCGTGGCCAGTCTCTTTGTTATAGGCTTCGATGAACTGTTTCTGGACGAGTTCCCGCCGCCGGTATTCGGCTTCCGGATGGATATTGGGGTTGAAATAGTAGACCGTCACATCAGCCACGCCGGTCAACCTATCCAGGACGGCCGTACTGCACGGGCCGCAGCAGGAATGGAGCAGGACCCGCGGCTTGACGCCTTCCTGCTGCCAACGGCGGGCCATGCGCTGGAATACTTTATCGAAGTTGATCCGCTGGTTTTGATTCATGCGGTCCAGAATTTCATGAAAATCAATCATCGTTTATACTCTCTTTCTAATATAGATTTATTTTATATTATACCATAGCATGGATAGCGCCATCGAGTATCTGCCAGAGCGTCAGGTAAAGGCCTATTTTTTATCCCCCCCATGGGCTTATATTGGCCGGGCTTTTTTAGTAAAATAGTAATATAGTTAAATTTCTAAGGAAAAGAGGTTTCATTATGCATATACCTGAAAATTACCTGAGCCCTTCGACGTGCGGTGTCCTCGGCGCCGTCATGGTCCCTATCTGGCTGCTGTCCATCCGCAAGGTCAAGGAAACGGTGCCCCGTGAAAAGCTGCCCCTCCTCGGCATTGCTGCGGCCTTTTCCTTCCTGGCCATGATGTTCAATATCCCCCTGCCCGGCGGTACGACGGGACACGCCGTCGGCGGTACGCTCATTGCCATCCTCTTCGGGCCGTACGCGGCCTGTCTGGCCGTCAGCGTGGCCCTGCTCATCCAGGCCCTGTTCTTCGGTGACGGCGGCATCCTGTCTTTCGGCGCCAACTGCTTCAACATGGCTTTCGTCCTGCCCTTTACGGGATATTTCATCTATCACGGCCTGAAGAAGGTCATCTCGTCGGATACGGTCGCCGCCGGCATCGGCGCTTATGTTGGCATCAACGCAGCTGCCTTCTGTGCCGCCGTGGAATTTGGCATCCAGCCCCTGCTGTTCACCGATGCTGCCGGTCAGGCCCTGTACTGCCCGTATCCCCTGTGGATTTCCCTTCCGGCCATGATGATCGGCCACCTCACCTTGTTCGGCCTGGCAGAAGTCGTCTTCACGACGGGCGTCCTGGCTTATCTTCGCAAGACGTCGCCGGACCTGTTCCAGCTGGCCGCCCCGGCTTCGTCCAATAAGTCCCTCTTCGGTCTCCTGGCCGCCCTCATCATCGCCACGCCCCTCGGCTTACTGGCTGCCGGTACAGCCTGGGGTGAATGGGATGCGGAAGAACTGGCAGACACGGACTTCTTCGGTTCCGCCCTGGGGTATACGCCGGCAGGCATGGAAAACGGCTTTTCCTTCGATGCCCTCATGCCGGACTACGCCATTGCCGGCCTGCCCGACGCCGCCGGCTACATCATTTCGGCCATCGTCGGCACGGCCTTGCTCATCATCATCTTTAAGATCATCGCGTCCCTCCTGCCGTCCCGGCCGACTTTCGATACGCCGGCTCAGCATTAAGGGGGCTTGTCCATGAAGCTCCCTGAATGGGCAGTCCGCGAAGAAATATATAATCCCGGCAGCGACCGGGATTATTTCATTTCCCGCTCCCTGCTCAAGATCGTCTCTATCCTGACGGCCCTGCGCGGCCAGGGACTGCGGCCGGCCCGGCCCATCGGCGCGGCACCGGCCTTATTGGCTGCCCTGGTCCTCATCGCCCTCATCGTCATGGCCCGGACGACGGCCTTCCTCTGGGCCGTCCTGGCCGGCGAACTGGTCCTCCTCTGCTTCCAACCGGGACGGCCCCTGCGCCGGGCCCTCGGCGCCGCCCTGGCAGCGTCCCTGTTCTGTGCCGTCCTCGTCGCCCCGTCTTTCTTTCTGGGCAATGGCCGCTACGCCTTTCTCCTGCCCTGCAAAACTTTCCTCACCGTGACGGCCCTGATGCTCCTGCAGGAAAACCTGGCCTGGCATGAACTGACCGGCGCCCTGCGGACGTTCCGCGTCCCGTCGCTGGTCATCTTCATCCTCGACACGACGCTGCGCTATATCGCCATCTTAGGCCAAGAAGCATCTGACTTACTGACGGCCCTCAAGCTGCGCTCTGTCGGTCATAATCCCGACAAGAAGGCCGCCATGAGCGGCGTTTCCGGCATTTTGCTGCAAAAGTCCCAGCGCCTGTCCCAAGACCTGTACGAAGCCATGTGCTGCCGCTGCTTCACTGGCGATTACCGGCCCTATGAGGACGGCCGGAAGCGCCGTTTCTCTCCCGCCACGGGGCTGCTCGTCCTGGCCCTGCTGGCCTATGTCTATCTCTTCATCCGCCTGGAAGGAGTCCTCTCATGATACAACTCGACGACGTCTGTTTCGCCTATGACGACAGGCCCATCCTCTCTCATCTCACGGAAACCATCGAACCGGGCCAGGCCGTCCTCCTCAGCGGTCCCAACGGCTCGGGGAAATCGACGCTCCTGCGCCTGCTGAACGGCCTGATTTTCCCCCAGCAGGGGACGTATACCTTTGACGGCACGGTCATCACGGCCGGCAAGATGCGGGACCACGCCTATTCCAAATGGTTCCACCAGCGCCTGGGCTACGTCTGGCAGAATCCCGATTCCCAGCTCTTCTGCAGCAGCGTCCGCGAGGAACTGGCCTTCGGCCCGGTCCAGATGGGATTGAAGCCTGAAGAAATCCACCAGCGCGTCGACGATGCCCTGGAACTGCTGGGCCTGACCCGGCTGGCCTCCCGCCCGCCTTACACCCTGTCCGGCGGCGAAAAGAAACGGACGGCCATCGCCTCCATCCTGACCATGAACCCCCAGGTCTGGACCATGGACGAACCGGAAAGCTACCTCGACGCCGACGGCCTGGCTTGGCTTTCAGATTTCCTGCCCAGCCTGAAAGCAGCCGGCAAGACCCTCATCATCGCCACACACCACGCCGACCGCCTGGCCTCCCTTGTGGATAAGGAAATAATTGTAGGGGACGCCTAAAAGGCGTCCCGCAGTTCGCAGTTCGTGGCTCGTTGTGATATTTCACCACATCTCAGGCTTACATATGTCAAACTTTCAAATACAACCTCTTGTTCAAATGCAACCTCTCAGTCAGCTGCGCTGACAGTTCTCCTATTAGGAGAGCCCGCGTCACGCATCATTTAAAATTTTTAACAATTATTCAAAATATTTTATTGATTTTTAGTTTATAAAGTTATATAATATAAGTACAAACAGAACAGCAAGACAGAAGATGCAACGCAGCACTTATTTCGCCGTTGCATCTTTTGTTGTTTTCAGACTACTAAAGGGGGGCAGTGTTTATGTTAATCTACGGACTGGAACAAGCCCTGATGGTGACCCATGGCTATGACCTGGAATTTAATCAGAAAAAAGAAACGGCCCACCTGGTACAGACGACCGATGGACCAATGAAGACGGAAAAAAGTCACTTGGAATACTTGATGGATAAGTTGATGAAATTCAAATACAGCTATCGCAGATAGGTCTGGAACTGCTGGCGATTGGCCTGGATGCGGGGATTGGCGGAGTTGATCTGGCCGGCCCGTTCCAGCCAGGATCCGGCTTTGTCTGCGTTCCCCTTACGGAGGTAGAGGACGGCCATGGCGTTGGCCGCATCCGCCGATTGCGGTGAAAAGCGCAGGATTTCCTGGAAGGACTGCAGGGCGACTTCGTCCCGATGCAGCTCCATAGCGACTAGGCCGCGGTTATACCAGGCCTGCAAATATTCGGGACGGCAGGCGACGGCCTGGTCGTAACTAGCGAGGGAAGCTTCGAGCTCCCCTCTTTTTTGTTGCGTCAAAGCCAGGTCATACCAGGCAGCGGGCGACGTCTTGTCCAAGGCCAGGGCACGGCGGAAGTCCCGTTCGGCCAGCCAGTAATCGTGGCGGTCGAAGAAGAGGATACCCCGGTAGAGATAGGCCTGGGCGTCGTCGGGATGGGCGAAGACCTTCTGGAAACCCGTGACCAGGTTATCGTGGGTTCCGTCCGGTGTCTGGGCTTCGGTCCACATCCAGAGGATTTCCTGGCCATAATGCTTGCCCGGCACGGCCCAGCGGCCGTTGAGGCCCGTCCAGGAATCGACCTTACCGTAGAGTTCGGGATGCTTTTCAGCCAAGAGTTCGTAGCGGGGATCGACGATGGCCGTCTTAGGCCGCTCTGTACTGGCATAGGCCAGGAGGTGCTGGATATGGGCCCGCACGCCGAGCTGGGGCGTAGCGAAGCGGGCGCCGGCCACCCGGTTCCCCGTCGCGCCGAGGCCGCAGAAATTGTTCTGGTCCGGCGATACGTCGCCGCCATAGGCAAAGTAGCCCGTTTCCTTCAGGGCCTGGCAAAGGGCCACGTCGGGCCGGATGCCTTCGCGGCCGGCTTCGTCATAATAGGCCTGGACGACGTCTTCCAGGGGCGCGTTCAGTTTGGGGTGAGGATTGCGCTGACGGATGAAATGGACCATCTGGCGGGCCGGTATCGTCGCCGGTCCCAGGATAGTATCGGCCCCTTGGGCGACGTCGAGCATGGGCCGGCCATAGGCCCGGGCCAGCTGCCAGTCTGCCTGCTTCAGGGCCCGGGTATCGGCGCGCCGGGCCTCTCCGGCGGCCCGGACCGGAGCCGGCACGAGGCCCGGCAGCAGGCAGAGGCTGGCCACCAGGGCTGCCGCAACGAGGCCTTTTCCCTTCTTATAAGGCATGGTACGTCCCCTGCTTCCGCTTTTCTTCGGTCATCCTGGAAATATAGGTCCCGTGAACCAGGGGATAGCCTTTGCGTTCGATAATCTGGGCCATATAGTTGCGGAAGGGACACGGCGGCCGATGGTAGCTGTCGGACACGATGCACGACGCAAAATGGATGGTCACATTTTCCTTGGCATCGCCGTATTTCTTCAACTTCTTGGCCAGGTTCTCCAGCTTGGCCGACAGCCCGGCTCCGCAGCAACCGCCGCAGGTCATCATGAGGAAGCGCGTATCCGGCGGATAATCGGCAAAGGTGTCCTTTCGGTTGACAAAGGTATTCATGCAGGCATAGCCGCTGCAGCGCTTGGTGACGATGTCGCACTGGATGACGACGACGAGTTTCGACATAAAGGTCCCTCCTTTAATTATATAAGCATTTATTCAAGAACCGCTGCGTCCAGTCCGCGTCGATGCGGGCCAGGACGGCGTCTTCTGCCGGCAGGTCGTCGGCAAAGTGCTGCTGGAACTGCCCGTAGAGCTGGGCCAGGCCATTATTAAAGTCCACATAGGCCTGCTGGCCGCTTTTTTCATCGACCAGGGACAGGCGCAGGGACCCGTCTTTAGCCGTGACGAAATGGCTTTCCGTGACGGTGAAGTCCTTTTCCTTTTCCCCGACCTGGGCCAGGGCCGCTGCCTTGGTCAGTTCCATCAGGCGGTCGTCGAGGCCGGCTTCAAAGATGGCGATTTTTTCCAGCAAATCGGCTTTCGTCCGAACCAGGCGCATGACATACCCCGCCGTGTCCACCATGGCCTTGAACTGGGCCTGGCCGTCGGCCATATCGCGGTCGGCGTTTTCCTGGTCCTTGTCGGTCGGCGCGTAGAAGACCATGAAATGGTGGTCCATGTCGTGATATAAAAAGCCGTAATCGACGTGGACGTCCGTCCCGCAGTGCGGGCAGTGATAGCAGAAAGCCTCCTGCGACTTGACGCAGTCCTTCATATCCGGATCCAATTTCGTATTGATACTGTCCCATACGGTAAAGATACCGGCCTTCTGGCATTTCGGACAGGTAATGCCTACTTCATGATGCATACTCATGGCAGTGCCCCTTTCTTTTTTTCCTATTATACCATAGATT
>OIDD01001307.1_pt1 | contig 10640 bp, 7 predicted proteins | sample 1606751 | NCBI WGS metagenome assembly OIDD01 (sample SAMEA3882544, study PRJEB24775) | human gut metagenome | biome: human-associated habitat; feature: intestine environment; material: feces | place: Netherlands | collected 2009/2010
ATCGCGGAGGCTTTGAAAGCGGTATTGGGCGATACTTTACAAAACATCTACTATAAATCGGAAGCGACTTTACCTTATAAAGCGAATTTAGGTAGCGAAGATGGTTACTTATTCGGAGGCGAAGTGGAAGATATCGCTATAGAAAACGGACTGAAATTCTGTGTAGACTGGCAGAAAGGCCAAAAGACAGGTTTCTTCGTGGATCAACGGGAGAATCGCTCTTTGTTGGAGCATTACGCAAAAGATCGCTCCGTATTGAATATGTTCTGTTATACGGGCGGTTTCTCTTTCTATGCGATGAGAGGAGGCGCTAAGGTGGTTCATTCCGTAGATAGTTCGGCGAAAGCGATTTCTTTGACGAAAAAGAATGTCGAGTTGAATTTCTCGGGAGATCCCCGTCATGAGGCATATGCGGAAGACGCGTTTAAGTATTTGGAAAAAATGGGAAGTAATTATGATTTAATCATATTGGACCCTCCTGCGTTCGCTAAACATAAGAATGTACTACGTAACGCCTTACAAGGGTATCGCAAATTAAACGCGATCGCTTTCGAGAAGATCAAGCCGGGAGGAATCTTGTTTACCTTCTCCTGCTCACAGGTTGTCAGCAAGGAAAACTTCCGTTTAGCTGTATTTAGCGCCGCCGCCCAATCCGGCCGTAGCGTTCGTATCTTGCATCAATTAACCCAACCCGCAGACCATCCGGTGAATATCTACCATCCGGAAGGGGAATATCTGAAAGGTTTAGTATTGTATGTAGAATAAGATATGCTCTTTGGGTGAAAACAAAGAATTAGTTTTCACCCAAAATTCAAGTTAATACCCCGGATTCTGTGTCAAGTTCGGATTCAAGGAACGGACTTTATCGGGAATGGGGAAAACGGTGGTATAGCCATTCGATTCATCGGGCAATTGAGGGCGATCCGTATAAGGGCGGGTAAACTTTCCAAAACGTACCAAATCCTGCCTCCTCCAGCCTTCCCAAGCCAATTCCAGTTGACGCTCAGCCAAAATATTTTCTAATGTCGCCTCACGAGGTAACATTCCCACACGGAAACGAACGGCATTCAACTCTTCATCCCCATTCTCTCCATTACGAACTTTCGCTTCCGATCTCATTAACAAGACATCCGCATAACGGAATAATACGATATCATTATCCGATAGCTTTCCATCTTTCGTCCCCATCTTATCGATCTCGTATTTCTTCATGCGGGCACCCGCCGTTTTCTCGGCAGGCAACCTAGACAAATCCAACCTAACTTCTAGAGGTAAATACACCAAAGGAGTCCCATTATCTAACCGAATCGTATCACCATTGAGGTCAAACATCGTATCGGCGTAATAATTCTCATAAAACCGGGTATCGACCGAGTCCGTCCCATACGCAAATACCCGAAGGGCCTCTATCGTAGCGCAAGAGCCGTTCTCTCCCCCCAATCCATATGCTTTGGCATGATTATAGTGACGGGAGCGGAAAAGATATTGCATTTGGTTCGTATATAAGTTCTTATCCATCGGAATCGTGAAAATATTCTCTCCGGACGATTCATTAAATACAGAAAAATTATCCGCATAGTTCGGAGATAAGCTATAGTTTAAGTCCGTTATTGAATCACAGTACGCCACAACCGTTTGCCAAGCGTTCAACTTCCTCTCGCCTACCCTAAAATAGATTTCCCGTCCATTCGGACGCAGACCATCCGTCCAGTCGTTATCCGTAAACACTTCTGCGTTTAAGGCCAACTTCGCCAATAAAAAATAAACAACCGGTCTCGTAATCCTTCCATAATAATCGCCGGGCGAATTACTATGCGCCGTACTCAATAACAAAAGGGATTCTTGTAATTCTTTTACAACAAAATCAAAGACCTCTTTCCGGTCACTCTGCCGCACGTCTTTCACCGGAATGGAAGAAGAAACGATAAGAGGGACACGGCCAAACATATCGACTAAATAATAATAATACATCGCACGCAAGGCACGAACCTCCGCCTCATACCGATCTAAATCGTTATAATCCGTTTTTTGCCGCAACTCGCCTAATATCTCTAAAGATTGATTGCTTAATACGATTACTTTATACAGATATTCCCAAGTAGCTTGGATAGCGTCACTATTCGTTCCCCACTTATGCAAGAAGAGACCTTGCCAGAAACCACCGTCATACCAGTCGCCGCCACGAGTCGGGAGCATGGCCTCGTCAGTCGTAAAGGTATTCAAGTCGTAGACACCCCGGTACGTTCCCTGCAATCCTTGGCTATCGCTATAACCGCCGATATAATTATATAAGGAAGCAACCGTATTCAGATAGACATTCTGAGGGGTATCGTACGCATCCTCCGGATAAAGCTGATCACGAGGGTCCTCTTTCAGATAGCCATCGCACGACGATAATATCAAACCCGCAAATATATAGGATAAAATAGAAAGCTTTCTCATACGAACACCTTTTTAAAAATTAAAACTCAACCCCATCGTATAGGAACGAACCACTGGATAAGATCGCTTATCGTCTATACCTAACGTATTATTTACGATAGAGCTATTTATCATCGGAGTCAATCCCGAATAACCTGTAATTGTCGCCAAATTATTTACGGAAACCGAAAGTCGTACATTTCTTACATATTTCCTTAAATTACCCAGAGGCACGTTCCAACCCAACGTCAAATAATCAAAATTGATATAATCCCCTTTCTCCAACCAATAATCCGTAGCCGTCTGATCTTGGATATTCCGGGATGGGGCTTCTCGCAACACGTTATAATCCGGGAATATATCCATATTCATATAAGTTAGCGATGTTCCATTATAAATCTTATGCCCAAAGGCTCCGTTAATCTGTACTGATAGATCGAATTGTTTATACCGGAAACTGATATTAGAGCCTAAAAGTGTTTTCGGCATGGCTTGTCCCGCAATATAACGATCCTCACCATCCTCCAAACTCACCCCGTTCCCGTTCAAGTCCTCAATCTCATACTTATAGCCGCCATTCCCATCGGAAACCAAACCTGTACATTTCGGTAAATAAAAAACACCCAAAGGCTGTCCGATCATTTGATAAACGATATGATTATACCCTCCATGGAAACCAGCCCCATTTAAATCCGAGATGCTGGTATATTCCGGGGCGGACATATATTCCCCTTTATAGTAACCGCTCAAGGAGAGCAATTTATTCCGTTGGAAAGTTACGTTTACGTTTATATTCAATTCCATATCTTTCGTACGCAAGGGCGTGACGCCAATACCCAATTCCACGCCACTATTTCGCATCGACCCCAGATTCGCCAACATTTTATTATAAGCGAAAGGCGGAACGCTTACATCGTACAAATACAACATATCATCCGTCTTGGAATTATAATAATCTACGGCGAGAATAAAACGATTGTCGAAAAACCCGGCATCGATACCGGCATTGAACGTACGTTTTACCTCCCATTTCAAGTCCGGATTCGCATTACGGATCGTACCCAAGGTAACGGTGGGCGCACCATTTACGGAAACAACCCCATTAGGCTTCATCAATCGCAAAGAATTGTAAGAATCGATCGCATCTTGATTACCGGATAGGCCATATCCCGAACGAATCTTTAAATTCCTTACCCACGAGACACCTTCCATAAACTCCTCTTCGGTCAACACCCAAGCGACAGAAGCCGAAGGGAAAAAACCCCATTTATTATTGGCCCCCACTTTCGAAGAGGCATCCGCACGGGCATTCACGGTAGCGATATACTTTCCATCATAAATATAATTCACACGTCCAAGGAAAGAAGCCAGATGAGGAGCCTCATAGTAAGAACCGGTCCCCTCCCATAAACGTACCGCACCTGCCTGTAAATTATCATAACCAAAACGATCGGTACTGAAATTCGTCGCAGTCGTATAAAAACCTCTCGTTATCATTTTCTGAGCTTCCGCCAATCCCAATACATTTAGTTGATGCAAACCAAAGTCTTTTTTATAGGCCAACATGAAATCTCCCAATAAAGATTCTGTTTTCCGCTCCCCCCGATAAGCCTGCCCATGTGCCCAAACCGAAGTAGGGAGGTATTGGGCGTTATCTATTACATTATAGGTATACGAACCGAAAGCCGTAAACATTAAATGCTTACTCAAGTTAAAAACCAGTTTTAAGTGCGTATTTATATGAGCATTCGAATCATCATCCTTCACCTCCAACCAAGCCAAAGGATTCGTGATCTGGCTAGCGTTAGTTATTTGATCCCAGCTACCCGTCTCCATATTCTTATGATTCGGAAATGTCGGGTTGAAAGTAGCGGCGGAATAGAACATCTTCTGTACGTCATTTAAATAAGCATTTTTCAGCAAGGAACCAAATATGCCTAAATCAAAGACTAGAAGATCATTGAACGCATGCTGTGTAATATTCAACTTGGTCGTAAAATTACGTGAGTTCGTATTTCGGATAACCCCTTCCCTTTCCACAAATCCCAAGGAGGCACGATAACTGGAAGTCTCCGAACCACCCCCAAAAGCGATATGATGATTCTGCACCAACCCCAACCGGGTGACCTCATCCTGAAAGTCCGTATTATTCCCTAAATCTAAAATACCGATATTACGTTCCTCCGCCAGTTTCCGGAAACCATTCGCCGATAACATATCCAAACTTTTATAAGCCGCCTCCACACCGAAACTCCCATCATAACTGATACTAAAAGCTCCCTGCCGCCCTTTCTTTGTCGTTACCTCGATAACACCGGAAGCGCCACGAGAACCATATTGAGCAGTCTCCGAGGCATCTTTCAAGATCGTGAAGTTCTCGATATCCGCCGGATAGATCGAGCTAAGCAAATTAAGATCGGCAAAAACCCCATCAATAATCACCAACGGATCATTACCTCCCGTTAAGGAAGTTGTACCCCGGACCCGGACGGCAGCCAAGGCAGCGGCGCTATTTCCTCCAACCGGGATACTAACGCCGGATACCCTTCCCCGAAGAGCGTCCAAGGGTGTAGAGATCAATCCCTCATTCATCCCCCCTTCATTCACCCGATTTACGGAACCGGATAAAGTACTACGATTGCCCGTAGCATATCCGACAGTGATCAACTCATCTATCAAATTGGAATCCGACAAGAGAGGCTTGATCGTATCCGGCAGAAGCGGCAGCTCCTGACCGTAGCCATAAGAGAAAGACAAGGCCCCGCACAGAAACAAAAACAGGACTTTTCGGATATATATAAGAACTTTCATAAGTACGTTGGATTTAAGATTAATAACCCATGTAAATAAAACTTCCCTCGGTTAAGTTTTGTTCGCCCCCAAGATACAACATTTCCTCAAGATCTTAAAAATAAAAGCGTACCAAGTTGTCAAGAAGCCTCGACAAGGCTTTAGCGATATTTAATAATGTCCCTCAAAAATATATACGGAAATATTTCTTTATTCCGTAATAGATTGTACCTTTGCCATCGTTAAAAAACATAGCGTATTATTAAGTAATAACATACTAAAACTTATTTATTATGTCAAAAGTAACAGTTGTTGGTGCCGGAAATGTAGGCGCTACTTGCGCAAATGTTCTTGCCTTCAATGAAGTGGCAGACGAAGTTGTAATGCTAGACGTAAAGGAAGGCGTATCCGAAGGTAAAGCGATGGATATGATGCAGACCGCTCAATTGCTAGGTTTCGATACTAAGGTTGTAGGTTGCACAAACGATTATGAGAAGACAGCTAACTCTGACGTTGTAGTTATCACTTCTGGTATTCCTCGTAAACCGGGTATGACTCGCGAAGAACTGATCGGTGTTAACGCTGGTATCGTTAAGAGCGTAGCTCAAAACATCTTGAAATACTCTCCGAACGCAATCTTGGTAGTTATCTCTAACCCGATGGATACAATGACTTATTTGTCATTGAAGTCTTTAGGCTTGCCGAAGAACCGTATCATCGGTATGGGTGGTGCTTTGGATAGCTCTCGTTTCAAATATTTCTTATCTCAGGCTCTAGGCTGTAACGCTAACGAGGTTGAGGGTATGGTAATCGGTGGTCACGGTGACACTACAATGATTCCGTTGGCTCGCTTGGCTACTTACAAAGGTATCCCTGTTAGCAAATTGTTAAGCGCAGAAAAATTGCAAGAGGTTGTTGCTTCCACAATGGTTGGTGGCGCTACATTAACTAAATTGTTAGGTACTTCTGCTTGGTATGCGCCGGGTGCTGCTGGAGCATTCGTTGTTGAGTCTATCATTCACAACCAAGGTAAGATGGTTCCTTGCTCTGTTTACTTGGAAGGTGAGTACGGTGAATCTGATCTCTGCATCGGTGTTCCTGTTATCCTTGGCAAGAACGGTATCGAGAAGATCGTTGAGTTGGAATTGACAGCTGAGGAGAAAGAATTGTTCGCTAAGAGCGCTGTAGCTGTTCACAAGACTAACGAGGCTTTGAAAGAAGTGGGTGCTCTTTAATTTGAATTTCTATTAAAGCGATAAAAGAGGCTGATCCTTCGGGGTTAGCCTCTTTCTTTTTATGTGGATACGGACAGTTACGACGGAATGAAGATAATATTCGTGTTTTTCAATCTCTGAAGATACATACGTATCTCCATTGATTTATTTCAAAAGATCACGGTAAAGCATTTATGACAAAAGTACAGTTTTTGTTTGAATATGAAAAGCCTTCACTAGTTCAATACGAGCTTCACTAAGTTTATTCGTTTCATCCCAAACCGGTAATTACTACTTCAACTTTCCAGCCTCATTCAATACTTTCAGGAAGTTGCTCCAAGCTTTCTCTATCTTTTGCATGTTTTCGTCCCTTTCCTCTTGGTTACTTACCTCATTTTGTAGAACATCTACAACAGGATATCCATCATATAAATAATATCTCTGATAATCCCCTAATAAGACTGGGGCATTATAGATAACGGAACTTATCGAAGAGATACTGCCTACCGTGAAGTGACCGTTTCCAGCTATCCGGAATTCAACCTTCTCATTGCCTCGCACGTCTTGCTTGATAGAAATATTCTTCTCGAAAACGATTTCTTTTGTAACTGAATTAAAAGATTTGATATCATCCGGGACTTTGATCACTTGTCCGGTAGTAGCCGTATCAAAATTTTCCTCATCATTATCGCAAGCGCAATAACCGATGAGAAATACAGACATGATAAGATATAATAAAAATGACTTTTTCATATTAAACCTCCTTTATTGGATTTCATTGCGTGTTGTCTTATTAGAAAGACACTTAAAAAGAGACAAATGCTGCACGTTTACCATTATTTAACAAACATTATTAACCAAACCGTCCTTCCATTATATAAAAAAAGCCGGAGGAAATGATTTCCTTCGGCTTTTACCTATCGTTTGTTATTGGTATTTATTTGACAATACCTAATTTAGACTCACCAACGAAATCTATAATATGTTGGATCTCCTTACTCATCGGAACCTGATCCTTTATCATTAACAAGGCATCCGTAAGGCTGCTGTTTCCTTGGAAGATGATCCGGTACGCATGACTGATGTGCTTGATAACCTTTTCACTGAATCCCTCATGAGACATGATGAAAGAGTTCACGCCATAATACGTGGTAGGCTCTTGAGCCGCTACGATAAAAGGAGGTATATCCTTACGGAAACGACAGCCGGTTTGAATCATCGCCCAAGCCCCAACCCGGGATCCTTGGCTCATCAATACATTGCCTCCGAAGATCACATAATCTTCCAAGATACAATTTCCGGAAATCTTACTACCATAGCCGAATACACTACGGTTTCCGATCCGCGTATCATGAGAAACATGTACCCCCTCATGCAAGAAATTACCATTACCGATACTAGTACGTCCTTCCGCTGTCGAGGAACGGTTAATCACCACATTCTCACGAATCACGTTGTCATCTCCGATTACGGCGATCGTATCACCTCCCTTATAAAAGAAATCCTGAGGCTCAGCAGCGATAACAGCTCCGTTAAATACACGGTTGCGATTTCCCATGCGTGTACCGCTCATCAAGCTGGCATGAGGCATGATCTCGCAATCATCCCCGATCTCCACGTTCTTATCAATGTACGCAAAAGGATGAATCGTAACGTTCTTCCCGATCTTTGCGCTTGAATCTACATAGGCTAATGGACTAATCATAACTTTACTACATTTAAAGGTTATTATTCTCTACCACCACTGGCACTGTATAAACTGACAACCGCTTGCATACGTTGCACATTGTCGGATACTTCCGTCAACTGAGCGCTCAAGAGGCTCTGCTGGGCGGAAAGGATTTCCAAATAAGTAGATTGAGCCGACTGGAACAAGGCGCTGGTATAAGCCACCGCTTTCTCTAGCTGCTCGATCTGCGCTCTATCTTGGACAAGCTTCTTGCTCGTGGCATCATACTGATGTAAAGCATCACTCACCTCCTTACCTGCTTCCAGAATTGTCTGCTGATAATTCATTTGAGCGATCTTCTCTTCTGCCTTCGATACCTTCAAGTTAGCGACCAACTTACCATTGTTGAAGATCGGTTGGGCCAACGAAGCCAAAGCTTGAAACATAAATTGGCCCGGATTGGCGACAGAGATGCCTGAACCATTCGTCCAGCCTGCTGTCGCCGTGATATTCAATCCCGGATAAAAAGCGGCACGGGCTTTGTTCGTCGTATAATAGGCACTAGCAAGTGTCATCTCCGCAATCTTCACGTCCGGACGATTCTCCAACAATTGCAAAGGCACACCCACCATGATATCCTCCGGCATTACTTGTTCCTCCAAAGTACCCCGATCAATCTGTTGAGGGGCCTTAGCCAATAACACGGACAATGAGTTTTCCACGCTACGCACCTGGCTCTCCAACTCGATCAACGAGCCGGAAACCTGATGGTAAGCGGCACGCATTTGCGTCACGGCAGCCTCGGTAGCCATACCCGCTATCTTCATAGCCTCCATGACGAACATTCTCTTTATAGATATCAACCGTCTTAGCGGTAATTTCCACCTGCCGATCAAGCATCAACAAGGTATAATAAGTATTCGCTATACCACCGATCAATTGAGAGCGCACGGCCTGTCTTGAATACTGGCTCTGTAAGTAGGAGGCTTTTTGGCCACGGCTCGCGTTCAAGAGCTTTCCGAATAGGTCAACCTCCCAGCTAGCGGCCAAAGGCGTTGAGTAAGCCTTTACGTATTCGCTATTTCCAATCGATGTAATCGTCCCTTGGGGAGCGAAATTAATAGAAGGCAAGAAAGACAGACGGGCGGAAGTCAACAATACTTTCGCTTCCTCTACCCGAAGAACGGCTGCCTGCATATCTACATTATTGGCTAATCCCTCCTCAATTAACGCCTGTAACTTCGGATCACGAAAAACTTCCTTCCAGGGCAAGTTTCCCATATTGGCCGTATCTGTTGCTGCCAACGTGTCGGTGGCAGAGACCGGATCACGGTAAATTCCCGTCGCATCGATGGAATCCGGACGCTCGTATGCCTTATAGATATGGCAACTGCTTAACAAAGCAGTCGCACATACCATATATATAATTTGTTTCTTCATTGTCATCTCTTATTTTATTTTAGCGTACTGTTCTATTTCCGTACTCATATCGCTGTTATCCAAATCTTCCCATTCGATCGGCTTGAATTTCTCCTGTAAGTACTGGAATACCACGAACAAAACCGGAACAATAAAGATCTGGAAGATCATACCGATGAACATACCGCCGATAGCCGCTGTACCCAATGTACGGTTACCGTGCGCTCCTACTCCGAACGCGAACATCATAGGCAACAATCCGACCACCATCGCCAATGAGGTCATCAAGATCGGACGCAAACGGGCGGCGGCTCCTAATACGGCAGCCCATGTGATACTCATACCCATACGACGACGTTCCAAAGCGAACTCTACGATCAAGATAGCGTTCTTCGCCAACAAACCTACCAACATGATCAAGGCGATCTGCATATAGATATTGTTAGACATGGTTCCTACGATCATCTTCAACGCCGGGATATTTCCCAAAGCGGCCCAACCTTGAACGAACAAGAAGCTACCCATCAAACCGAACGGCACGGAGAGCAATACGGACAAAGGAAGGATGTAACTCTCATACTGCGCACTCAACAGCAAGTAAACGAATACGAAACACAGCAAGAAGATCAAAGCCGTCGTACTGCCACTCGTACTTGCCTCCTCACGTGCCATACCACCTAACTCATAGTCGAAACCTGCCGGAAGCGTTGTCTTAGCCACCTCGTCAATCGCTTTCAACGCCTGACCACTGGTATAACCATCCGCCGGGGCAACCATGACCTTGATGGCGGTATACATATTGAAACGGCTGATGATATCCGGGCCATATACCTTCTTCATCGTAATGAACTGGGAAATCGGAGCCATATCGTTACCACTCTTTACCTTGATGTTCTTCATGGACTCCATATTCTTACGCAAATCAGGATCCGCTTGCACCATTACACGGTACATCTTACCGAAACGGTTGAAGTTAGAGGCATATAAACCACCATAATATCCCTGCAAGGTAGACAAGATGTCCTTCGGACTGATACCGGCTTTCTTACAAGCGGCAGCGTCGATATCGATCTCATATTGCGGGAAGTTCGGGTTAAAAGATGTTTTTGCCGAGTTGATTTCCGGAC
>OIDD01001310.1_pt1 | contig 10603 bp, 7 predicted proteins | sample 1606751 | NCBI WGS metagenome assembly OIDD01 (sample SAMEA3882544, study PRJEB24775) | human gut metagenome | biome: human-associated habitat; feature: intestine environment; material: feces | place: Netherlands | collected 2009/2010
AACCGGCCTGATTGATGGCTCCACCGTACAGCAGCAGCTTTTCGGTCAGGGTCGTTTTGCCGGCATCGGGGTGGCTGATGATCGCAAACGTCCGGCGGCGCTCGATCTCTTCACGATTTGTCATATATTGATTTCTCCTGAATCAGAATGGCTCTTTATTCGGTCAATCTCACGTTACATTGGTGATTCTCCGTAAACTGGCTTGCCCTCTCAGTCTGCTTCGCAGCCAGCTCTCCCAAAGGGAGAGCCGGTTGCTGCTCCAGGTACAGGCCCTGCAGATCTGCAGCACTTCTCCTTCCAGATGCGTTGGCTCCCCCCTTCGGGGGAGCTGGCAAAGCCGACAGGCTTTGGCTGAGAGGGCAAGGATGCCAAAATTACACACAACTTATATTTTACCAGCAATTCCACCTAGATGCAAGAGTTTTTGTTATTTTTTCAGGAGGAAGCAGGGCAGGGGGGCGGTATCGGCCCAATTGGCGAAACTGCAGACAAGGGTGGTGCACTGTTTCAGGGGCCGGGAGCGCATCCACTGGAGGATCTCGGTCTTTTCGTCGGAGCCGATGACCTTGCCGCTGTACAGGATGGCGCTGAGCACCCCGCCGGGCCGCAGGGCCTCGAGGGCAGCTTCCAGCGCCGGGATGCTGCTTTGGGCGTGGGAGAACACCCCGTGGTCGGCACCGGGCAGCCAGCCGAAGTTGAACATCACGGCATCGACGGTGCCGGGCTGTACATATTGTAAGAGGTTGGCGTGGCTGTCGCAGTGAAGCTCTGCCGCAAGGCCCTTCCGTGCAAGGTTCTGCCGGGTGGAGGCAATGGCTTCGGGCTGAATGTCAAAGCCCAGCACCCGGCCCCCTTCACCCACAAGACGGCAGAGAAAGGCCGTGTCGCCCCCGTTGCCGCAGGTGGCATCGATGCAGAGCCTGGGGTCAGCCAGCCGCGCGGCGAGGAAGTCCTGCACAAGCTTCACGGCCGTCAGGTCGGGGGTGCGGCGGCGGCACAGGCCGCTGCCCTCTGCCGCAAAACCGAACTTTGCCCAGAAGGCCAGCTCCCCCGCATCGGCAGGCAGAGGAGCCGTGAACACCGTGGCGCTCTCTTTGTCATAGCCGCCCAGGCTGCGCAATACCTCTTTTAACAGGTAGGAGCCGTAGCCCTTGCGCCGCCATTCCGGCACAATGGTCAGGGCAGCGATGTCCGCGCCCTGCTCCGTGGGCCGGGCCTGGCAGGTGCCAATGATGGTTTTCTCTTTATACAGGGCATAACCGCCCGGAATCTTTTCCAGTTTCATAATTTGCTCCTTTCGCGAGCTTGCCCTGCTGGGCTAAACCTCTCAGTCGCGGGCGCTGCCGCGACAGCTCCCCTAGTAGGGGAGCCCTTGGCAGAAGATTCGTTTTTTCGCAATAATCGCTGACGCTCCAAAACCAATACCTGCCGCAGGGCAAACAGGAGCGAAGCGCCGACCCACGAAAACGCGACGGTATGCCAAGGCCTCTCCTACTAGGAGAGGTGGCATCGAGCAAAGCGAAGATGACGGAGAGGTTTCGCAGCGCTGCCGGCTTCTGCGCTGCACCCTTAAAATACCAAGCCCCCGCGCCGCTGTCAAGGCTTCCCGCTGCGACCTTATTTCACATATTCTTCACCCGGTCAGCGATTCCTTTTCACAATTACCGGATACAATAGAAACAGTTCCAAGGAGGTGCGGCAGAAGCGCCCCCTCCGAACCATTCCCTTTGAGAAAGGAAGTAACCAGTATGGATAACGAGAACAAGTGGGAATACGATTATTCCTCTGAACATAGCCAGACCGGCGAGACCGGCTACCCCAACGTTGGCTCCTCCGGCATGAACACTGCCAACACGGCAGGCACCTACGGCGAGGCCGCACAGGCCGACTCCCAGGCCGAGCCGAACAGCGGCAGCGATGGCGGCGCGGTGCCGCCTCCGGAAGGCCCCCGGTATCAGGCCGCACAGGGAAGCCCCAAACAGCCCCCCAAGAAGCGCCGCCGGAAAAACGGCAATATCGCCCGCAGTGCAGTTGCACTGGTGCTGGCCGCAGCCATGGGCTTTGTCGGCGGCTTTGTGGGAGCCCAGGTGGGTAACACAGGCGGCAAGGTGGTCATCCAGCAGGTGGCACCTTCCTCCACGTCCAGCAGTGATTCCGGCTCTGCCTCCGCGGTGAACACCGCTTCCGGCATGACCACCGCTCAGGTCTCTGAGATGGTCAGCCCCAGCGTTGTGGTCATCACCACCGAGCAGGTGGTCTACTCCCAGTGGTCCTGGTACGGCCAGAACCAGGTGGAGAGCGGCGCAGGCAGCGGTGTCGTGATCAGCTCCGACGGCTATATCCTGACCTGTGTACACGTTGTATCCGGCGCGTCCAACATCACCGTGACCATCGGCGATACCGATTACCCCGCCACCGTGGTGGGCGAGGATGACACCAGCGACGTGGCTGTCCTCAAGATCGATGCCACTGACCTGACCCCCGCCACCGTTGGCAACAGCGACAGCCTTGCCGTGGGCGAGAGCGTGCTGGCCGTGGGCAACCCGCTGGGTGAGCTGGGCGGCACCGTGACCAGCGGCATCGTCAGCGCCCTGAACCGCAGCGTGACCATCCAGGGCACCAGCTCCACCAACACCATGTCCCTGATCCAGATGGATGCCTCTGTCAGCCCCGGCAACTCCGGCGGCGGCCTGTTCAACATGAACGGTGAGCTCATCGGTCTGGTCAACGCAAAGTCCTCCTCCAGCGATGCGGAGGGTCTGGGCTTTGCCATCCCCATCAACGATGCCATCAAGGTGGCACAGGATCTGCTGGAGAACGGCTATGTCTCCGGCCGCCCCTACATGGGCATCACCTATCTGGCTGTGACCGATGCCCAGACCGCCGCACAGCTCAACGTCAATGCCTACGGCGTTTACGTTGTGGATGTTGTGCAGGGCGGCCCCGCCGACAAGGCCGGTCTGAAGACCGGTGACCGCATCGTAAGCATCGACGGCACCGAGATCGCCCAGAAGGACGACCTTGGCACCCTGATCCAGCAGCATGCCGCCGGTGATACCCTTTCCATCACCGTGGCCCGGGAAGGCCAGATGCAGACCGTCAGCCTGACCCTGGGCGAAAAGAACGCCCAGACCCAGCAGGCACAGAAAAACTCCTGATTCTTCCCAATCTTTTTCCTGATCCATAAATCAAAAATCCCCTGACCGGCGTTGAACTGGTCAGGGGATTTTTGATTGCAGGTTGTCAAGCAACGGCAGACCGTATTTTTATACCTGCCCGAACACGGTGGCGCTCAGGGGCAGGAGGACGGTCTGGCCGGTGCAGATGCGGCTGCTTCCCCGCCACAGGCTGGAGGAGATGCCGTCACTCAGCAGCTTCCAGCTGCCGCCGGGCAGGGTGACGACCTGCGCCGTCTCGGTGGGGTTATAGTAGACGCACAGGGCGCTCCATGCCGCGCCGTCGCCCCACTGGGCGGGGAGCCGCCAGCCCACAAGAGGCTGTTCCAGCGGGAAGAACTCGATGGCGGCAGGGCTGGCCTTGTCCAGCGCGCCCAGCCTGGGGAACGCCGCCCGCAGACCAATGAGCCCGCGATAGTAATCCACAAGGCTGTGGAACTGTTCGGCCCGGTGCCAGTCCAGCCGGTTGAGGGCCGGGCTGGAGCGGTAGCTGTTGCCCTGCCCCTTCTTGGTACGGGCAAACTCCTCGCCCGCCTGCCAGAAAGGCAGGCCCATGCTGGTCAGGTAGATGCCCGCCGCCAGCCGGTTCTGGGCCAGGGCGGTCTTGTCCACAGCGGCAAACTCCGGGCGGGCGTAGCGCACCATCAGGAGCTTATCCCACAGGGTGAAGTTGTCGTGGGCCGAAACGTAGCTGATAATCTGCCCCGGGGCGTGAGGCGGCAACTTTTCACTGCGGCACCACGCCGCCACCGAAGCACCGATATCCCAGAAACTCCCGGGCTTGCCCTCCACATAGCCCGGCTCCCGGGCATCGAAGCAGCCGCCCTTGATGGCATCCCGGGTGTTGTCGCAGAAGATGCCGATGCGCTCGTTCAGCATGTTCAGGTTGTTCTTGTTGGCCTCGTACCGGTGCAGGGCGCTGCAGCCGCCCTGCCACGGCTCACCGTACATCAGAATATCCCGCCCGCCGGGCAGTTTGTCCAGTTCAGCCCGGAGGAGGTTCATGGTCTCCACGTCATACAGGCCCATCAGGTCAAACCGGAAGCCGTCGATGTGATATTCCCGCGCCCAGTAGAGCACCGAATCAATGAGATAGCGCCGGGCCATGGGCCGCTCGGAGGCAAACTCGTTTCCGCAGCCGCTGCCGTTGGAGAGGGAACCGTCGTCGTTCTGGCGGAAGTAGTAGAGGGGCACCACCCGGTTCAGCACATTATCGGAACGATACATGTGGTTATACACCACGTCCATTACAACGCCGATGCCCGCCGCATGGAGGGCCGCGATCATCTGCTTGCACTCCCGCACCCGCACCTCACCCCGGGTGGGGTCGGTGGAGTAGCTGCCCTCGGGCACATTGAAGTTGGTGGGGTCGTAGCCCCAGTTATACTGCCGGGTCAGGGGGCGGCTCTCATCCACGCTGCCAAAATCGAAGATTGGCATGAGCTGGACATAGCTCACCCCCAGCCGCTTGAGGTAGTTCAGGCAGGTGGGGTGGATGCCGTCGCTGCTCAGGGTCGTGCCCTGCTGGGTAAAGGCCAGAAATTTGCCCCGCCAGGCTGTGTGCACACCGCTGGCCGGGTCCTGCGAGAAATCCCGGACGCTGACCTCCCACACACTGCGGCGGGCCGGTGGGATCACCGGCCGCACATCCCGCTCCCAGCCCTGCGGGTCCACCCGGGCCGGGTCAAAGATCATGCTGCGCACCCCGTTCACCCCTGCCGAGCGGGCGTAGGGGTCCGCTGCATTGCAGGTGCCAAACGGAGTGGTAAGGGTGAAATCGTAGTATTTTCCGTGCTGGTCGCCGGGCAGATAGATGCTCCACACACCCTTGTCCTGCTGCTGCAGGGGCAGGGTGCCCACACAGGCCCCGCCGGTGCCCCGGCGGTACAGGTTCACTGCTGCCTGTTTTGCCGTGGGAGCCCACAGGCGCAGGTGTGTCCCGGCGGGGGTATACTCCACCCCCAGCGGGCCGTAGTATTCCGTCTGGCGGGCAAAGGCTTCGCTCTCAAACAGCGTCTTCCATTCAGCAGGTGTTCTTGGCTCCATAGCAATTCATCCTTTCATTTGACAATAGTGTAACGAACTTTGTCCTTTATTTCAACCCTTTCCTTGCAAAACGTACCAGACTCCACTATACTGAAAGAAAAAGCACTGCACGGAGGGAAGTTTTATGGCATACACCGATGATTGGGAAAGTCTGATGAACGGCGTGTTCGGCCCGGGGGGCAGATTCAAGGCCGCCCCCGGCACTTCTGCACCCAAAACAGGCGGCAGCGCCGCCCTGCCCGACCTGAACGCGGCGCTTCTGGAACAGCAGAAACGGCTGGACGAGCTGTTGAAGCAGCAGAACGCCCAGCTCAAAACCCAGAGCGATGCCACCGCCGCCGCGCTGGAAAGCAGCCGCCAGATGCTGCGGGACATGGAGGACGAAGGCCTGCTGGCCAGGGGCACCACCGACGTGAAGCCGGAGCACCTGGGCAGCTTTGAAGGCCTTGCCGCCGAGGTCAGGCAGACGGTGCTGGGGCAGGATGCTTTTGTGGACAGCGTGGTGCGGGCCATGCGCCGCCCCTTTGTGCTGGGCACCGAAGCCCCCGCCGCCCACAACGTCATCCTGCTCACAGGCGGGGCAGGCACAGGTAGGCATTTTACACTGGAAGAAACTGCCCGCTGCATGGCGGCCCGGGGCCTTTTGCAGAGCGACAGGATCGCTACGCTGGATCTGGCCCTTTACCCCAATTCCGGAGCCGAGAAGCTCTTCCTGCAGGACCTCTACGCCGCCCTGCACGCACCCGGGGAGATCCTTGCCTTTGAGCACTACGAGAGCTGCTATCCCGGCTTTCTGAAGACCCTGTCTGATCTGGCCGTCAAGGGCAGTGCCCCCCTGTCCAGCCGGTATCTCGTGAACAAAGAGGGTATCCTTGTGGATGCAGGCACGGCGCTGGCCCCGGGAGCCGTCAGCCGCATCGACCCCTGCGGCAAATACCTCATCTTCTACTCCCACAAGGGCCGGGAGGCACTGGCTGACAAATTCGGTGCGGCGCTGGTGTCGGCACTGGGGGATGTCTGCGAGACGGCCTCCTACACCCGGGAGGATCTGGCCGCCCTTGCCGCACAGCAGCTCAACGCGCTGGCCCAGAAGATCCGCACCCGGCTGGGGCTGACCCTTTCCGCCGGGGCCGACGTGCGGGACTATGTCGTGGCCCAGTGCACCGCACAGAAGGGTGCGGCAGGCCTTTCCGCGTGCACTGACCGCATCTTCCGCGCCCTGAGCGAATACTGCCTGCGAACCGATGAAACCCTTACCGGCACCGTGACCCTGACCGCCGGGCCGGAAGGGGTGCTGTTCCGCCTGAACGACGGCGCAGACCAGCCCCTGTTCGACCTGCTGCCTGCCGCCTACACCGGCGCGCTGGATGCCATCCGCGCCGAGATCAACGAGCTGGTGGGCCTTGCCCCGGTCAAGGAATATGTGTTCGGTCTGGCCGACAACCTGCAGGTGCAGCAGCGCCGCGCGGCGGCAGGTTTCAAGACCGCCAGCCTTTCCATGCACATGATCTTCACCGGCAACCCGGGCACCGGCAAGACCACCATTGCCCGGCTGGTGGCGAAATATCTGAAAGCCATCGGTGCCCTCAAGGGCGGCCAGCTGGTGGAGGTGACCCGTGCCGACCTGGTGGGCCGCTACACCGGCCACACCGCCCCCCTGACCAACAGCGTCATCGAGAGCGCGCTGGGTGGTGTGCTCTTCATTGACGAGGCATACAGCCTTTACCGCGGCGAGCAGGACAGCTTCGGGCTGGAAGCCATCGACACGCTGGTGAAGGGAATGGAGGATCACCGGGATGAGCTGGTGGTCATTCTGGCAGGTTACACCAAGGAGATGGAGACCTTCCTCACCGCCAACAGCGGCCTTGCCAGCCGTTTTCCCAACAAGATCGAGTTTCCGGACTACACCGCTGAGGAGCTGCTGCAGATCACCCACGTTCAGGCAAAGAACAAGGGGTACCGTCTAGCCGAAAGCTGCGCCGAACCCCTGCTGGGCTATTATGCCCGCTGGCAGGAATCCGATGCCCGCACCGCCGGCAATGGCCGCCTTGCCCGGAACACGCTGGAAAAAGCCATCTTCCACCAGAGCCGCCGCCTTGTCGCCGAGCCCGCCGCTGCCCTGGATCTGATCCTACCCAGTGATCTGGAATTGAAGGAACCGTAAACACGCAAAAAGGACTGCTTTCGCAGTCCTTTTTCTTGTTATTGATGCTGTTCTGCCAGCCGGGCGGTCATCTCCCGCATTCCCTGCCGCACTTCGGGCGGGGCAACCACTTCTATCTTGCCGCCAAAGCCGCAGACCCAGCCATAGAACTGGTCACTGACGCAGATGGGGACATCAAAATGGAAGCAGCCATTCTCCTCGGGTAAAAACATGGGCGTTGCGCCAAAGCGCTCCCGCATGGCACCTTCCAGATCCGCGGTGCACCGCAGGGTAACGCGATGCTCCGGCCCGCCGTACATTCCAAAGTGCTTGCGCAGATAGGCAGGCAGGTCAAGATCCGCAAACTGCTCCTGACCCCGCCGGGGCGCATCCAGCACCCGGACCCCGCTCATCTTGTCCACCCGGTAATGGCGGATGCCCTTTTCGTCGGCAAAGGCAATGAGGTAGTAGCACCCGTTCTCCCAGGCCAGCTGCCACGGGCTGACGATCCTTTTCTCTTTCTCGCGGCTGTCGGCTTTTCTGTAGAGGAACTCCACCATTTTACCGTTGTTGATGGCCTCGTGCAGGGCATCGATGCTGTACAGCAGGCTCTTGCTGTCGGTCTTGGGGCGGCCCTCCACATAGACCTGACGCTGCAGCTGGCTGCCCTCGTAGTTGGAGCAGAGCTTTTCCAGCTTGTGGATCAGCCGCCTGCTCGTGGTGCCGGATACCACCCGGCTTGCCTGCACGGCATCCACCAGCAGCTTGAGCTCCGCCAGATCAAAGGTGCGGCTGGCAAGGAAATACCCGCCGCCCCGGCCCCGGCGCAGCTTGATATCATAGCCCAGCGCACCCAGTGCCTCAATATCGCTGTACACGCTCTTGCGCTCACAGCGGATGCCCTGCGCCTCCAGCAGCTCCACCAGCTGCGGCACGTTCAGCAGGTGGTTTTCATCGGTCTGCTGCTCAAAAATGCGCAATAGCGCCAGCAGCTTGGATTTCTGGCCTTCCTGTTTGGGCATTCGGTACACCTCATTTTTTCGTGTTGTGCCAAGCCTCTCAGTCTCGCTTCCAGCTCTCCCCAGCAGGGGAGCCAGGAGAAACAGCAGTGCTGTGTGCTGAAAAGGTTACGGCGCTTTCTTATCAAACGCCGCGCGGCGCTGGGTGGACAGGCGGAACATCTCCTCCAGCTTTTCCCGGTCATCGGCCACAAGGGCGTTGCGCATCTCGTTCAGCGCCCCGCTGAACTGGTCGATCTCGGAGATGAGGTTTTCCTTGTTCCAGAGGAACAGCTCCGCCCACATCTTATCGTTGATGCGTGCAATGCGGGTCAGGTCTCGGAAAGAATCGCCGGTGTACTCGCACAGCGAGGTATTGTCGTTGGCGCACATCAGGCTGACGGCGATGGCATGGCAGAGCTGGCTGACATAGCCGATCATCCTGTCATGCTCCTGCACGGTCAGGGTGCAGATATGCTTGAAGCCCAGCACCTCGGCCAGCTCCCTGGCCCACTGAACGGCCTCCGGGGTGTTCTTTTCCGTGGGGGTCACAATGAAGTTGGCCGGGGCAAAATTCACCTCGGCGGCGTGCTCCACGCTGGAGGTCTCACGGCCCGCCATGGGGTGGCTGGCAATGAACTCCACGCCCGGCCTGCACATGGCTTGAATGGGCTCCACCAGACCGGTCTTTACGCCCGACACATCGGTAAAGATGCAGCCCTCCTTCAGCAGGTGGCCGTAGGTCCGGAACCACTCGAGCAGGGCCGTGGGGTACAAGCCAAAGATGATATGGTCGGCCTGACGTACCAGATCCTCAAAATCGTGGGTCTTGCCGCTGGCGATATAGCCGTGGGCGAGGGCATACTGCAGATGGCCCTCGCTGCGGTTGATGCCGTCCACATGGAACCCGGCCCTGCTCAGCTCCAAGGCGTACTTGCCGCCCAGCAGGCCCAGGCCCACGATGAGATAACGCTTTGATTTATCCAACATGTTCCACCTCCGCGCCCAAATGCTTGATGGCTTCCAGAAAATCCGGCCAGCTCTTGGCAATGGCCTCGGCCCCGCTGATGGGCAGGGCCAGCCCGGCGGCCAGCGCCAGCACCGCAAGGCTCATCACCACGCGGTGGTCGTTGTGGCCGGAAAGCGGCTGCTCCGGGGCATGGAGCGCGCCGGCACAGCCATGGATGGTAATGGTGCCGCCCTCGCTCTCCAGCTGCCCGCCGCAGGCCCGCAGCTCGGTCTCCATGGCCTCGATGCGGTCACTCTCCTTGATGCGGAGACGTTCGGCGTTGCGGATGACCGTGGTTCCCTCACACAGCAGGCCCAGCACCATCAGCACGGGGCCCAGGTCGGGGCAGTCGGCAAGGTCGATGTCCGTTCCGTGGAGCGGGGCCTTTTCAAACACCACGCCCTGCCCGGTGCGGGTGAATCTTGCGCCGCACCGCCGGAGGATCTCCAGAATGGCCGCATCGCCCTGCAAGGTCTCCTCATGGCCACCCCGCCAGTCACAGCGCCCAGCACGGCAGGAAAAGCCGCCTGGCTGTAATCGCCCTCCACGGTGTAATCACCGGGAAGATAGTGCTGCCCGCCGGGAATTTCCAGCGTGTTTTCATCCAGCCAGCGGCTCTCCACGCCAAAGGCGTGCTGCACCGCGCGGGTCATATCGATGTAGCTCCGGCTCTCCACAGGCGGGATGAGGTGCAGGGTGCTGGTGCCGCCCAGCAGGGGCAGGGCAAACAGCAGCCCGCTGATGAACTGGCTGGACACGTTGCCCGCCAGCTCGTATTCGCCCGGGGTCAGGGCACCTTCCACAGTCAGGCGGTCCGCGCCCTGCTCAAAACGCCGGCCCTGCTGCTGATACAGCGTTTTGTAGACCGACTGGGGCCGCTCCATCAGCCGCCCACGGCCTGTAAAAGTCACTTCCTGCCCGGTCAGGCTGGCCAGCGGGATGAGGAAGCGCAAGGTACTGCCGCTCTCACAGCAGTCCACGGGGGCATCAACCGGCAGAAAGCGGCCAAGCCCCTCCACCACCGCGTCGTTTTCACCGGTGGTGACACGGGCGCACAGTCGGCCCGCCGCGCCCAGCGTGGCGGAGATATCCTTGCTGAAGGCAAGATGGTGGAGATGGGAGGTTCCCTTTGCCAGCGCCGCGCAGAGCACCGCCCGGTGAGCCATGCTTTTGCTGGGCGGCGCGGCGATCACGCCCCCGATGCCGCCGGGGGAAGGTCTGATGGTTACAA
>OIDD01001312.1_pt1 | contig 10602 bp, 8 predicted proteins | sample 1606751 | NCBI WGS metagenome assembly OIDD01 (sample SAMEA3882544, study PRJEB24775) | human gut metagenome | biome: human-associated habitat; feature: intestine environment; material: feces | place: Netherlands | collected 2009/2010
ATTCCCCCTATCGCAAGCAAGGACTCCCTAGACGAGACGAGCTCGCCTTCGGTCGCCCAAAGCTTGCGTACGGGGTCATAACCGCTCGCTTCCACACCTTTTACCTTAACAAACTCGCCGCATCCTCATCCACAATAACAATCGCATCATCATGATTTTGCAGAACGCTTGCAGGAACTTCTTCGGTCGGTTCTCCTTCAACCATTTTCTTGATTGCATCCGCCTTATCCTTGCCGTATGCCTCAAGCAAAACGGTCTTTGCCTGCATGATTTCGCCGATTCCCATCGAATATGCATACTTCGGAACGTCATTTTCGTTTTCGAAGTAGCGCGCATTTGCTGCAATCGTCGATTCCGTCAAGCGAATCTTTTGCGTCTTGCCGTCAAAAGCAGACCCTGGCTCATTAAACCCGATGTGTCCGTTGCGACCGATTCCAAGCAGCTGCAAGTCAACCGGATTTTCTGCGATAATCTTGCTGTAGCGTTCACATTCGACTTTTGCATCATCATTTTGGCCGTCAGGAAGATATGAATGAGCGAACGGCTTCTTTTCAAACAGATGCTTTTTCATGTAATAATGGTAGCTTTGCGGATTATCAGCCGATAAGCCGACATATTCGTCAAGGTTTATTGAAATGCAGTTCGAAAAATCGAGGTCGCTATCGCATAATTCCTGATAAGTCGTTTCAGGCGTGCCACCAGTTGCCAGGCCAAAAACAGTTGCTCCTTCGTCAAGTTTTTCCTTAAAAATTTCAAACGCTTTCTTTCCGCCTTCTGCTGCATTTTTAACAATAATAACTTTCATTTTGAATTCCTCCTCGAAAAAACTGTCACGCCCTTATTGGTATAGACCAATTATATACCATAACTCCGAAACTTGCAACAGTTTTCATAACATCTTCAAAAATTGCACTCTCATCGCAAAGAAAACGGTTAATCACACTTTGTTTTCCGTAACGCGGAACGTAAAAAAGAACCGAGCAAAACTCGGTCCTTTCAAGGAAGTATTATATGGAAATCATCTTTAGAATTGATCAATCAACAACTGGCGAATCTCTTCCAAGCTTGGTTGGCGAGGGTTTGCCGTCGTGCATTGATCGTTGTAAACCAAATCGCACAATTTGTCCAAAGCGCCGTCAAAGGCTTCTTTAGTAACCCCGTTTGCCGAAAGCTTAGGATTTACGTCAACGGCCTTCATCAGTTCTTCAATCTTGTTGCACAATGCTTCGACCAAATCAGCATCTGTTCTGCCTTTCAATCCAAGCGCACGCGCGATGTCTGCATAATCCTTTTGAGCACGATAAACTTCGTAGCGTGGGAACGGTGTTCTCTTGACCTTGCCGGATGCACCGTTGAAGCGAATCACGTGCTGCATCGCAATCGAAATCGCAAGGCCGTGAGGAAGTCCGAATTCACCGCCAGTCTTGTGAGCAAGCGAGTGATTGATGCCAAGGAAAGCATTTGCGAAGGCCATGCCGCCAAGAGTAGCCGCATAGTGCATGTTTTCGCGAGCAGTTTCGCCTTCAAGCGTAGGATTCTTAGGGTCATAATTGTAGGATTTTTCAAGGTTTTCAAATACGAGCTTGATTGCCTGAAGCGACCATGGGCGCGTGAAGTCTGAAGCCATTACGGAAACGTATGACTCAAGCGCATGCGACAGCGTATCGAGACCTGACCATGCAACTGTTCTCTTCGGAACCGTCATGACAAATTCAGGGTCGACGATCGCAACCTGAGGCGTCATTTCGTAATCGGTCAACGGATACTTAACGTGTGTGTTGTCATCCGTAATAACCGCATACGGCGTAACTTCGGAACCGGTACCTGAAGTTGTCGGGATGCAGAAAAGTTTCGTGTGCGTGCCGTGATGGAACTTGACGATTCTCTTGCGGATATCAACGAATTTTTGCTGCAGACGAGTGAACAGTTCGCTGACTTTTTCGTAGCTTTCAAGGAAGCCAGGTTCTTGTTCAAGAGAGTATTCATAGATGTAGCGCGCAATCTTGGCAGCATCCATTGCGGAACCGCCACCGATGGCAATAACGGTATCCGGTTGGAATTCTTCCATCTGGCGTGCGATTTCCATCGTCTGTCCCAACGTCGGATCAGGATGAACAGTTCCGTAAAGGGATGTCTTTACCGGATTTTCGCGTGCTTCAAGCTCATCGTAAACCTTGTCAACGAAGCCGAATTTAACCATTCCAGGATCGGCAACGATCATTGCGCGATCAATGTGCTCCGTTTCGTCCGTCAAGTATGACAAGGCATTCTTTTCGTAGTAGATTTTTTCTGGTAAACGAACCCATTGAGGACGATTGCGACGTTTTGCGACCGTCTTGACATTCAACAGGTCTAAAGTTGATAAGTTGTGTGACAATGAATTCTTCCCCCATGACCCGGTTCCAAGCGTCAAAGATGGACGTAACGCATCCGTATAGATGTCGCCAATACCACCGATTGAATCCGGTTGATTTACCAAGATGCGAGCAGCCTTTGTCTTGTCGGCAAATTCGTTTAAGAACGGATCTGCCTGAGAACCAATCTGAATGGCCGCATTGTGACCAGCGCCTTGGTAGTCGAGCAGTGCGGCAACGATCTTGATGCCGTCTTCTCTGTCTTTTGCCTTATAAACCGAAAGGAGCGGGGAAAGCTTTTCTGATGAGAGCTTTTCGCCGATGTTCTTCGAATCGAGTTCAAACATGATGACGTCTTTTCCTTCAGGCAAATCAATGCCGGCATTTTCGGCAATCCAACGAGCCGGTTTGCCGGCAACCGGTCCGTTTACGCCGTGCCTGTCATTGAAGACGAAATCAGCCAGCTTTTCGTAGTCTTTTTTAGGAAGCAGGTATGCGCCCTTTTCTTCCATCTTCTTCATCCAATCCTTGTAAACAGGTGCTTCGATGACGACCGAATTTTCGGTTGCACAAATCATCCCGTTGTCGAAACGCTTGGACAAAAGCAAGTCTTCAACCGCACGGTCAAGATGAGCCGTATGATCAACGAAAACTGCACCGTTGCCGGCGCCAACGCCCATTGACGGGTTGCCCGACTTGAGTGCGGCATTGACCATTCCAGGACCGCCCGTTGCAAGAATCGATGCGATCTTTCTGTTTTGAATCAGCGCCGTCGTATTTTCAATTGACGGAGTCTCGACCCATTGAATGATGTTTTTCGGAGCTCCGGCTTCAACGGCTGCTTCATAAACGATTTGTGCAGCATGAACGGAACATTTTTGAGCTTGCGGATGGAAAGCAAAGACAATCGCATTTCTCGTCTTAAGCGCCATCAAAGATTTGAACATTGCCGTCGACGTCGGATTCGTCGTCGGGACGATGCCGGCTAAAACGCCAAGCGGTGCGGCAATTTGAACTTCACCTTTGATCTTGTCTTCAGCGATGATTCCAACGGTTTTTTCATCCTTGATTGCGTTATAGATGTTTTCGGTTGCAAAACGATTCTTGGTATCCTTATCTTCAACGACGCCGCGATTTGTTTCCTCAACCGCTTCATGAGCAAGCATCAAAGCCGCCTCAGAACCAGCAAGCGCGGCTGCAGCAACGATTTTGTCAACTTGATCCTGCGTAAAATGCGCATATTCGCTTTCAGCAGCTGCTGCTTTATCAACGAGGGTATCGGTATACTTGCGAGCAGCTTCCATTCGTGCTGCTTTTTCTTCTTCAGTCAAAACTTTTTTCTTTGGCTTCGTAGCTTCTTTTTCCATTTATAATACCTCCCAAAAATCACTGGTTACACTTTCAGCATGCATGCAAGATTTTCATAATGTGAAAAACTTCACTAATTATAATATATCTTTATGAGAGCGATTTCAAGCCTTTTTGGCAACTTTTTCCAATTTTTTTACCGGCGCTTTTTGGCATAATCTCAACACCTTAGATTATATAAGCATTTTTAAATGTTATTTATATTGATTGTAATCGTGAAAAAACTTTGATCAATCACATTCCAATTGTGCAAAATTCACAAAAAAGCAGGAAGCACAACTGCAGTCAAAACGCTGCATTTCAGACAAGACCAAGGAAACGGACGTGGCAATTGCCCAAAACGATGCCCAGTTTCAAACCGAAAAAGCCAAGGCAGAGCAGGCTTATGCGATTGAAAAGGCCATCCAGGAGCAGACGCTTAAGGAAAAGGAGATCGTCGTTCGCGAAAACGAGTTGAAATCAACCGTAATCGCGCAGCAGAATGCTGAAGCACAGGCAGTCCAGATCAAAGCAGAAGCAGATGCCAATGCCTATTCGATTCGCGAACAAGGTCAGGCCAGCGCTGACAAGATCCAGGTCGAAGGTCAGGCGAATGCCAAAGCGCAGGAAACCATCGCCAAAGCGCTTGAACAAAACGGGCAAGTCGCTCTTGCCATGGCAATCATCGATAAACTGCCGGAAATTTCCGCATCCTATGCGCAAGCAGTCGCAAGCATCGATCAGCTGACCGTTTTCGACGGTGCTGCCGGGGTTTCAGGTCAAATCAACGAAGGCTTGGCCCAATCTTTGGCATTCATCAAGGACGCGACCGGCATCGACGTGGCCGAACTTGTCAACAAGCGGGCTGATGGCACGACGACTTTGAATCGTCCGGTTCCCGTTGAAGAAGATAAATAACAAAAATCAGCGAGAGGCTGGGAAAAACTATGCCTCAAATTGAAAAACCGGATGATTTGCGATTAATCGCAAATCTGATCCGGTTTTTTGTATGCACGACAATCGCCTTCCATAATGGAAACAGCTGAAAAGAGTCCGGCGGAAAAATGGAATGAGAGCTTGGCGCGCTGATTTAGCGGACTCTGCATTTGGCAAAATCAGAACGTCTATGCAAGATTAAGGACAATTCCCATTTTTGGTTTGAGCCACGATTTTCCCATCCTCGAAACCTTTCGAATTCAATCGTGTCAAATGCCCATTAAAAAAACGGGCACTTTAACGCGTCCGTTTCACTGGTTCAAAAATGTGCAAGTCAAAGACTCGCTTCGATATAATGGCAGAGGGTCTGTTGACCTTCGTATGAAAAAGAAATTTCGTTCCGATTTTTCAGAACGTTTTCATTATATGATCTGATATTTGAAATGACAAGCTGTTAACGATAACAAGTCTCCAAGCCCGGATCATTGTACCCACTTTACAAATTAGTACCAATATATTAAAATGTCATATAAAGAAAACGTTTACTCAAAATTAACGGAGGTATTTCCATGAAAAAAACAGCAGATGACGTTAAAAAAGAACAGAGCCTGAGCTTTATGTACTTCAATCGTTTCCTGATGCTGCGATACTTCACGGCATTCATGTTCTTTACAAATCTCTACTGGTTCGGAATGGCCCTGACATGCAAAAGCTGGTCAGCAGTCCTGCCGTTTTTGCTGATGATTGGCGGAATTGCCGTAACACTGGAACTGACTTCCAAGCTTCATACCAAAAAGAGTACGGTTCCAGTCAGCAAAGGTTATTACATTGCACAGATTTCGGTCAACCTTGCAATCATCCTGATTTCGATGACACCGGCATATTCTTTGTTTCTTCCGTTCTTGAACGGTAAGAGCCAGTTTTACGTCATCGGAATTGCCTTGATTGGAATTCTGATGTCCGTCATGGTGCTTTTGAAGATCAAAAAAATCGTCAACGACCAGGACCGCCAGTTCAAAGTCATAAAAATGTTTGAGAAAACAAATTAGGCAAAATTTGAAAAAAGCAGGACAGAATGCGTTTTGAGCACTTCCGCCCTGCTTTTTATTTTCCTCATTAAATTGTCAGCTAACACTGCATTTTACAAATTTACATTTTTCAAACTTTAAATTGATTCTAAAAATTCTAATGTATTTGCATATTTTCAGCTAAGCGGATTGTATATACTTATCTTCGTAAAACATATTGGTACAATTTTTTATTGAAAGCCCTTTACAAAATGATTCCAACCGATTATACTGGAAAATGTAAATACAGGAAGCGCTTACTGTTTACAATCATTCACCGCATCCGCAGTTCGTCTGTACGCATCAAACTGCAATTATTCATTCGTACATGAAATGCGGATGCCGGTCCTAAGGAGAACTTTATTATGGCTGAAAAAGAAAGCAACTTCACAGGCTGGCTTAATGAGAAGATTCTTCCATTAGTCGGCAAATTCGCCAATACACGTTTTGTCCGCGCCGTCATGGGTGCCGGCTACAGTATCATCGCCTTCACGATCGTCGGATCGATGTTCCTCATCCTGAGCGTTCTCACTCAGGTCATCACGTTCCCGTCTTTCGTTGATTTTTACAACAGCACGCTTGGGCGTTTCAATAGTCTCTTTACCGTTATCTATAATTCTACGCTGGGAATCACCGCCCTCTTCTTTACAGGATCTTTTGCTTATAACTACACGAAAATCTATCAACAAGAAGAAAACCTTGATATTTCACCGTTGACCGGTACCTTTCTTTCATTGTTCGCATTGTTCATCACCGTTCCGCAGCTTGTTTGGAAAAACGGCTCTACACAATTTGTGACAGACACGAAAAATGCTATTTTCTCCGGCTACGCGGTCAGTGGCTCCGGTCTTACGCGCATCGGTGCAACCGGCATTTTCACAGGTCTCATCATGGGCACCTTGGCAGTTCAGATCTACCGTCTCAGCGTAAAAAAGGGCTGGTCGATCAAGATGCCAAACTCTGTTCCAAAGGGCGTTGCGGATTCGTTCACGTCTCTTATTCCAGGTTTCATAATCGCAATCATCATTTTGATCATCGATGCCGTTTTAATCATGATCCATACTGACATCTTCCAACTGCTTTACATTCCATTCTCATTCGTATCAGGATTGGTCGATACATGGTGGGGCATTTTGATCATCGCCTTCTTGATTCATTTCCTTTGGTTCTTCGGTATCCACGGTGCAACGATCATTGGGAGTTTCGTGGGCTCATTCGCTACGGCAAACATGGTTGCAAACGTTGCCGGTGATTTCCATGCCTATGCCGGTGAATTCAACACCGCTTTCATCACGATCGGTGGTTCAGGTGCTACGCTTGGTGCAGTTTTGTACATGGCTTTCATGGCCAAGTCGCGCCAAATGCGTGAACTCGGCAAAGTGGCAGTCGTTCCTGGCATTTTCAACATCAACGAGCCTTTGCTCTTCGGTTTGCCGATCGTCTACAATATTGATTTGGTCATTCCGTTCATTTTGGCACCAATGGCAAGTGCCATGGTCGGCTACTTTTCAATTGCAATGCACTTCGTTCCAAAAATTACTGCCCAACAACCATGGCCGACGCCAGTTGGTCTGAGCGGTTTCATCGCAACGCAAAGCTGGCAAGGTGCAATTGCAACGATTCTCGCCGCAGTTGTCGCCGGAGCAATCTGGTTCCCGTTCATCCGTCGCTATGACTTGAAACTTGCTAAAAAAGAGGCAGAAGGAGCAACGGAAGCTTAACGCCAAAATACCAAAAAAGCTTAGGATCTCAATTCTTGAGAACCTAGGCTTTTTTTTATAAAGTTTCAATCCATGCATCAATTTCCTCAAGCGGCGTAACCAGCCTGCTTGGTTCAACGAGCGGCGTAAATTCGATAATCTCGGAACTTTCAACATATGTATCGGGTGATATGCGCTTCATCTCATCATTGACGTTGAGCGGGATTCCTGAATTTGTCACAAAAACAGTTATCTTTTCAAGCGCTGCATTTTTCAAAAAGGACTCGACGCAAGGAGGAGCGTGATACCACCAAGTCGGCATCCCCAAAATCACCTTGTCATACTTTGACAAATCGACTTCAAGCTGTTTGATTGGCCGCATAATCTCGTTGTCCGTCTCATTTCGTCCGATTTCCATCACTTCCTGGAGATTTTCCGGGTACGGTTCAATCGGCTCTATTTTGCAGATATCCGCCCCCGTTTTTTCAGCAATACGCCTGGCTATCGACTCTGTATTCCCGAATTTAGAGAAATAAAGCACTAACTTTCCCAAAACGATCCTCCATGGCTTAGATATTAATTATGATAGCATAATATTTTTTTGAAATAAACTAAAAACAGCCTCGATGCGAGACTGTTCTTCAATACTGTCTTAATTGAATCCGTAGATTTTGCGGGCCATGCGGTAAACGTCAACAGCAGCTCTTCTGCCCAATTTGCCAGGAAGATGCAGGCCCATCCCCAAGGCTCCTCGCATCAGTTTATGATACAGCTTAGGGTTCTTTTCCTTGATGTAGTGCCAAAGCTCCTTTTTCTTATTCAACGCTTCCCTTGATCCGTCTCTGATCAGCAAAATCGACGAAACGGAAGTAATTACTTCAATATACTTTTCCATATACTTGCCGATATGCGACTTCATCTCGACGTTATCCGTGTAATAATCAATCATTCGCTTGTTGACAAAAATCTGCTGATCGATTCTTCCAATCATGACTTTTTCGTTCACGGACTGATCCTCGCGCCCGATGAAGTAGTGATAAAGCGTAACGTCCAGATAATACATGTTCTTTACATATTGGAGCGGTTCGAACACGTATAGATTATCAACGTAGAAAGTATGTGCCGGCAATTTGAGCTTAGCCTCGTCACGAACAAGCGTCGTCCGATAGATTACGGAGTGCATCAATAAGTACTTTCCAAACGGAAAATGAGTATCTTCCCACGTGAAAATGCAGTTCGTCGGAACGCATTTGCGATATTGCATGATTTTCTTGTGCTTGACGTTTTGCTTGTCATACATATAATTCGTAATCAGCATGTCAAGCTGCATGTCTTCTTCAATTGATTTCCTGAGAAATTCCATCACCTTCGGAAATGCCTTTCCATCCAGCCAGTCATCACTGTCAACTACGCGCACGTAATGCCCGGTCGCATGTTCAATCCCCGTATTCACAGCCTGTCCGTGCCCCCCGTTTTCCTGATGCACGGCCTTGATGATACCCGAATAGCGTGCTTGATAATTGTCAACTTTTTCTGGTGTCTTGTCCTTCGAACCGTCATCTACCAAAATGATTTCAACGTCAGATCCGCCCAACAGCAATGACTGAACGCAGCGATCCATGTAGGCGGCTGAATTGTAACAAGGCACTACGATGCTCAATGTTTTCAATGTAATACCTTCCCTTTTTCTAATTGTCCACTTAGTCAAATATAGCAAACATAAAACATCTCGGCAAGTTCTGAACGAATGTTTTCAGAAAATAACTTGACGTTTTATCAATTCTTAACTAAAATCAAGTTTATGCGTTAAAGCTTTCTAAAGGATGTGTCTTCGTGATTTACTTACGCGGCATCCTGATTGGCTTTGCCTTCGTAGCACCAATCGGAATGCAAAATATCTATATGTTCAACAATGCGCTTTCAAACAAAATGAGCAAAGCGCTTCTATATAATTTCTTGGTTTGGTTTTGTGACGCACTGTTTTCGTTTGCTGCATTTTACGGCATCGGCGCGCTGATTTCAGCTAATGAAATCGTTAAAATTATCGTCATGCTCATTGGCGGCGCACTGACGTCTTACATCGGCTTCAATATTATTCGTTCTGCCAAACAGACTGCCATTGGTTCAGATTCAAGAAAACAAACGCTTAAACAAGCTTTGATGACTGCTCTCATCGTCAGTTGGGGAAATCCTCAAGCCATGATCGACGGTACCATGATGCTTGGCGCAAGTCGTGCCACTTTGACGTTTGAGCAAAGCATCCTCTTTATTACCGGAGTCATAACCGCCAGTTTCATCTGGGATCACGGAATTACGATCGGTTTTAATCTGCTTCGCGACAAACTTCCGAAAAAGTTTTTGTTGGCAATCAACCTAATCAGCGGAATCATCGTTGCCGTCTACGGTCTGTATCTGATTTTAACAGGCATCACAGAAATTCATTAGAACGTATAAATATACTTTAATTTTTTTGAACTAATCTTATTGACTTCAGCCAGAAACCATATTATAATGAAATAGTTTCCGATGTTTGGAAACTGAAGGATAACTTTCCTTCACCTTTTCTATTTTCTATCGCTTGTAATGATTGTATCCCCTAATGCAATCATTCACTTGGTCCGATTCTTCGTCAGATGCACTTTGTACACGTGCGCCCCTAGTCTGACGAGAACGGACTTTTTTTTGCAAGGTGTGGAAGCGAGCGGTCATGACCCCGTACGCAAGCTTTGGGCGATCGAAGGCGAGCTTGCCTCGTCTAGGGAGGCCTTGCTTGCGATAGGGGGAATGCGAGCTGGAACCCGATTATGAAGGTGTGGAGCCGAACGTTCAACTGAATAATGATGAAAATCCGTGCCAGTGATGGCACGGATTTTTTCTTGTTCTGAGCGGTGCACCGAGATTTCACTCAAATTTTACGGACAAAGCGCCATTTTTAGCTGATTTGTCCGTAAGCAAAACGCATTTTACGGACAAACCGTCATTTTCCGATGATTTGTCCGTAAATTTTTGGCCATTATGATGAGGATTTACGGACAAAGCCGGCTTTTTGGATCATTTGTCCGTAAAACAAGGTCCGAAACGCCTGAATTTTTACGGACAAACAGCTGTTTTTGACCGTTTTGTCCGTAATCGCCATTTTTCGGGCGGGCCATTTACGGACAAAGAGCCCATTTTCATCGATTTGTCCGTAAACGGCAG
>OIDD01001326.1_pt1 | contig 10574 bp, 9 predicted proteins | sample 1606751 | NCBI WGS metagenome assembly OIDD01 (sample SAMEA3882544, study PRJEB24775) | human gut metagenome | biome: human-associated habitat; feature: intestine environment; material: feces | place: Netherlands | collected 2009/2010
CGACTGCGACCTGCGCCAGACCCGTACCTACGCGGGCCTGCTGATGCTCCTGACCACAGCCATCGCGGGAGCCTATTTCGCCTCGAACCTCGCCGTGACGTGGATCTTCCTCGAGGCCACGACCCTCTGCTCGGCGGGCATCATCTACCACCGCCGCACGGCCGCCTCGCTCGAAGCGGCCTGGAAATACGTCTTCGTCTGCTCGACGGGCATCGCCATGGCCTACCTGGGCATCCTGCTGCTGGCCGCCGCCACCGAGTGCGAGACGCTCACCTACGACGCCGTGGCCGCGGCCGCAGCCCACGGCAAGCCGCTCTACCTGAAGACGGCCTTTCTGCTGATCCTCTGCGGCTACAGCTGCAAGGTCGAGCTCTTCCCGCTCTATACCGTGGGCGTCGACGCCAACTTCGCGGCTCCGGCCCCCGCCTCGGCGCTCATCTCCACGGGGCTGGTCAACGCCGGCTTCGTCGCCCTGCTGCGCATCTACCACACGCTCGCCCACACGGAGGTCTTCCCGTGGGTGCGCTCCGTGCTGCTGATCGTCGGCGTGCTGTCGCTCGTCATCGGCGCCCTCTTCCTGCGCCGCACGAACAACTACAAGCGCTTCCTCTCCTACTCCACGGTCGAGAACATGGGCATTGCCGCCATCGGCCTGGGCATCGGCGGCGCAGGCGTCTGGGCCGCGGTGTTCCACGTCGTCTGCCACACCTTCATCAAGAGCAGCCTCTTCCTGCAGATGGCCGTCGTGCGGCAGATCTACAACGGCTACCGCATCAACCGCATCGGCGACTACATCCGCATCAACCCCGTCGGGGCCGTGGGACTGCTCGCGGGCATGGTCGTGCTCGTGGCCTTCCCGCCCTCGCCGCTCTTCCTCTCGGAGCTGACGATCCTCGGCGAGGTCGTCACGGCGGGGAAATGGTGGCTCGTGGCGGGCATCACGCTGCTGCTCTGCATTGTCATCTACTCGTTCTGCTCGCGCATGATCCGCCTCTGCTACCAGCCCAACCAGGACGAACTCCACCCCTCGAAGGCGGACCGGGCCCTCTCGTGGTCGGCCCTCACGCTGCTCGTCGCCGCCATGGTGCTCGGGTTGTGGCAGCCCGACCTGCTGCGGCAGCTTCTCGATCAAATCGCATCGCTATGAATTACCGGATAACCGACAACCTCGCGGGGGCCATCCGCCTCGACGAGATACCCGAAGTCTCCTATGCGGAGTTCTACGACGACGTGACGGCGCGTCTGGCGGATGAACGCTGCCACGTGGCCCACTACTTCGCCCTGCCCGAGGGCGGGCGCCTGCGCTTCTACTGCCTGCTGCTCGACGACGCCGAGGGGCGCGTGCTCATCACCTCGCACGCCATGGAGTATTACGACGACACGGCGCTGCCGTCGCTCACGGCGCGCCATGCGCAGCTGCACCCCTTCGAGCGCGACATCATGGAGCGCTACGGCGTGCGCTTCGACGGCCTGCCGTGGCCCAAGCCGCTGCGCTTCCCCTTCGACCGGCGCGACCGCAGCAGCTCGATCGACAACTACCCCTTCTACACGATGGAGGGCCGGTCGCTGCACGAGGTGAACGTCGGGCCAATCCACGCGGGCATCATCGAACCGGGCGCCTTCCGCTTCATCTGCAACGGCGAGCGGGTCCTGCACCTCGAAATCGCGCTGGGATACCAGCACCGGGGCGTCGAGCACGCCTTCGAGACGACGCACAACCGCCTGCGGCAGGTGTGCCTGGCCGAGGCGGTGGCCGGAGACAGCGCCGTGGCGCACGCCACGGCCTTCGTCGAGGCCGTCGAGAAGCTCTCGGGACGCGAACGCATGGCCGAGATGGAGCGCGAGCGGGCCGTGGCGCTCGAACTCGAACGCATGGCCATGGGCATCGCCGACTCGGGCGCCCTCTCGACGGACGTGGGCTACCAGCTGGGGCAGGTGGCCTGCGAGGCGCTGCGCACGATGACGATCAACACGACGCAGGCCTGGTGCGGCAACCGCTTCGCCAAGGGGCTCATCCGCCCGCACGGCACCGACCATCCGCTCACGGCCGAAAAGGCCGCGATGATCCGCCGCAACGTCGCCCAGATCGCGCGCCGCTACGACGAGGTGCGCCGCGACCTGAAATCCTCGCCCACGCTGCTGGCCCGCTTCGAGCAGTGCGGCGTCGTGCCGCGCGACGAGATGCGGCGCATCGGCGGTGTGGGGCAGGCGGCCCGCGCCAGCGGCTTCCCGCGCGACATCCGCGCCTCGCACCCGTGGGGCGTCTACGCCAAGCAGCTGCGCCACGAGCCGATCCTCAAGCGCCACGGCGACGTCATGGCACGGTTGATGATCCGCTGCCGCGAGGTGCTCCAGTCGGCCTCCTACGTCGACCGCCTGCTCGCAAGCTACGAGCAGAAGTACGCCGCCGTCGGGAACCCCTGCCCGGCCCCCGACTACGAAGCGCCGCTGCAGGCCTCGTCACTCGCCTTCGGGCTGGTCGAGGGGTGGCGCGGCGAGACGTGCCACGTCGTGGTGACCGACGCGGCGGGCGAGATCGCCGCCTGCCGCATCAAGGACCCGAGTCTGCACAACTGGCTGGCGCTGGCGCTGGCCGTGCGCGGCGAGGGCATCTCGGACTTCCCGATCTGCAACAAGAGCTTCAACCTCTCCTACTGCGGACACGACCTCTGACACACGGACAGGACAACAAGAGACAAGCATCATGATACTTCCGAAAATACGGGTGCTGCGCAGCCACGGGACGCAGTACATTCCCGATCTGGACGCCGTGGAGCTGACCTCCGAGTTCCGGGGGCGGCCCGAACTGACCGACACCGAGGACCACGCGGCCCTCGAGCGCGCCGCGGCCCTCTGCCCCACCGGGGCCCTCACGGCCGCCCCCTTCGCGCTCGACCTGGGGCGCTGCCTCTTCTGCGGCGAGTGTGCGCGGCGCGCCCCGCGCAACATCCGCTTCACGAACGACTATCGCCTCGGCTCGCCGACGCGCCGGGGGCTCGTCCTGCACCCGGGCATGGAGCGCGTACCCTTCGACGAGAGGGCCGTGCGCAGCGACGTCCGCCGCTTCTTCCGCCAGTCGCTCCAGCTGCGCGAGGTCTGCGCCGGAGGCGACGGATCGGTGGAGATGGAGCTCAACGCCACGGGCAACGTCAACTTCGACCTCGGGCGCTTCGGCATCGGCTTCACCGCCTCGCCGCGCCATGCCGACGGCGTGGCCGTCTCGGGCCCCGTCACGGCGGCCATGGCCGAGGCGCTGGCGATCTGCTGGGAGGCCGTCGCCGAGCCCAAGCTGCTGATCGCCTGCGGTACGGAGGCCTGCTCGGGCGGGCTCTTCGCCGATAGCCGCGCCATCGACCGCCGCTTCTTCCAGGAACACCACGTCGACCTCTGGCTGCCGGGCGCCCCGATGCACCCGATGGTCTTCATCGACGGCATCCGAACCCTGCTCGGACACAAAAAACGCGACTGACCATGCAACGCCTGCGCACCATCTTCTTCTCGTTCTTCAAGATCGGGCTCTTCACCTTCGGCGGGGGCTACGCCATGATCTCGCTCATCGAGCGCGAGGTCATCACACACCGCCGCTGGATCGAGCAGAAGGAGTTTCTCGATCTGCTCACGCTCGCGCAGTCGGTCCCCGGACCGATCGCCGTCAACACGTCGGTCTTCGTCGGCTACAAGCTGCGCGGACTGCGCGGCGCCGCGGCGGCGGTGCTGGGCACCGTGCTGCCGTCGTTCACGATCATCCTCCTCATCGCGCTCTTCTTCGCCGGCATCCGCCACAATCCCCTTGTCGACGCCGCGTTCAAGGGGATGCGCCCGGCCGTCGTCGCCCTCATCATCGGCCCTGTGCTGTCGCTCTCGCGCGGCATGCACCCGGCCATGCTGCTCGTCATCGCCGCCACGGCCCTGCTCATCTGGGGGCTGGGCTGGTCGCCGATCTACCTGCTTGCCGCAGCCGCCGCGCTGGGCATCGCCTGGGAACTCTACATCGCAAAAAAGGCTGAAAAATGATACTCTGGCAACTCTTCGTCAGCTACCTGAAAATCGGATTCTTCGGATTCGGCGGCGGCTACGCCATGCTCTCGCTCATCCAGCACGAGGTGGTCGTGCGGCACGCCTGGATGACCGCCGGCGAATTCGCCGACATCGTCGCCATCTCGCAGATCACCCCCGGGCCCATCGCCATCAACTCGGCGACCTACGTGGGCTACACCGTCGGCATGCAGACCGGACATGTCGGACTGGGCATCCTCGGCTCCGCGATCGCCACCTTCGCCGTCTGCCTGCCGTCACTCACGCTCATGGTCCTCGTGGCGCGCTTCTTCATGCGGCTGCACAACAACCGCCTCGTAGAGGGGGCCATGCGGGGCATGCGGCCCACGGTCATCGGCATGATCGCCGCGGCGGCCCTGCTGCTGATCTTCCCCCACGGCAGCGACCCCGACGAGCAGAACTTCATCGACCCCTGGAGCTGGGCGCTCTTCGGCGGGGTCTTCGTCGGGCAGTGGCTGAAGGTCAACCCCATCCTGCTGATCGTCCTCTCGGCCGTGGCGGGCATCCTCATCTACCACGTCTTCTGACCGGCAACCGGCCCGAAAGCACACGAAAACGGCCCGACGATCACCTCGCCGGGCCGAATCATTCTTATCTTCTCCCGTCAGAGCGTCACCGCCACCACGCCGAGCGCAGACAACAGCAGCACCGCGAATACCACCAGGAACACGACGCCCAGCACGGCCACGACGGTGCCGATGCAGCCCCAGCGCTGCTCGCCGCCCGGCAGCGGATCGGTCAGCAGCGCGACGATCAACCCCACGAGAGGCGTGAAGATCACGCTCACGAGAAAGGCCCAGCCGAAACCGATGCGGCGACGGCTGCCGATGATGCCGACGAGCACCGACAGGAAGCAGCCGCCCAACAGTCCGAAAAGAATCACAAGAGGAGTCATACCGAAGGTGAAAGGTGAAAGGTGAAAAGTGAAAAGTGAAAAGTAAAGGGGGCGGTTAGCGCGTAAAGCGGTAGTAGGTTCCCAGGGGCAGCTCCTTGCCGCCGCGGTCCGTGAAGCACAGCTCGCCCCACTGCTCCGTGCGCGGGGCGCCGAAGGCCTGCCGCACGGCCGTGCGGGCGAGCGTCGACGAGAGCCCCATCGAATAGAGGTTCAGCACCAGAAACGCCCGCTCGGGTTCGAGCAGCTGCGCACAGCAGGCCAGCATCTCGCCGATGCCCTCCTCGAGGACCCACTTCTCGCCGTTGGCGCCGCGTCCGTAGGCGGGCGGATCAAGAATGATGCCGTCGTAGCGGTTGCCGCGGCGCACCTCGCGCTGCACGAACTTCAGGGCATCCTCGACGATCCAGCGCACCCCCTCCAGCCCGCTCTGCTCCATGTTTTCGCGGGCCCACGTCACCACCTGCTTCACCGAATCGACATGCGTCACCCCGGCCCCGGCGGCCCGCGCCGCGAGCGTCGCGCCGCCCGTATAGGCAAAGAGGTTCAGCACGCGCGGCGCCTCCGTCCGCCCGTCGCCGCCCAGCGCGAGGCAGTTGTCGTAGATGAAGTCCCAGTTGGCCGCCTGCTCGGGGAAGATGCCCACGTGCTTGAACGAGGTGAGCCCGAGGCGCATGCGCAGCCGCATCCCGCGGTAGCGGTATTCGACCGTCCAGCGCGACGGCATACCCTCGCGCAGGCGCCATTCGCCGCGCTCGTCGCTGCGCGCATCGCGCAGGAACGACGCATCCGAAAGGCGCCGCCACTCCTCCTCCGCCAGCGACGGCCGCCAAATGGCCTGCGGCTCGGGGCGCCGCGTCACGTAGCGTCCGAAACGCTCCAGCTTCTCGAAATTTCCCGTGTCGATGAGTTCATAGTCCCGAAAATCGGGGGTCAATTGCTCCTGCATAAGGCGTTTGTGTGCTCTATTTCGTACTCTTTCTGCAATCCACCAAGTTCATTTCGCACCGCGCACAGTCGAAGACCAGCCGGTAGCGCTGCGCACCCCGCTCGAGGTAGAGCTCGCCGCGCAGCCGCGGCCGTTCGCGCAGGCACTCGCCGATCTCGCGGCGGATGCAGTAGGCCGACCGCATGACGGTGTGCCCCGCGGTCGTGGGGGCGAGGTCCAGCCCGCGCTCGATCTCCGTGACCCCGTGGTCGCGGTAGAAGGCCTCGGCCAGGCGGTTCGTGACGTTCTCCTCGGCCGTCAGGCGCGTGGAGGGGTAGCGTGCCGCAAGGTTTTCGGGCAGGATGCGGTGCGGAATCGGCCGCGCGGCACGTGCCGCGGCCAGCCGCTCGAGCCCCTCGCGGCGCAGCTCGGCCGCCAGCGATGCCGGGACGAACCATTCGCCGCCGCACACCTCGACCTCTCCGACCGCAAAGATCGTGTCGCCGCTGCGGGCCGCCTGCGTGCGCAGGGCCGCGGCATTGGCCTCGGGGTTCTTCGCCCGTTCGGGCGTCAGCGCGCGGTGCGCCTCGGCCGCGACACCCTCGCAGTCGACATAGCGGAAGGTCACCCCCGCGTCGGTCACCTCGACACGCGCCGCGGCGGGGATCACGCGCCGCGTGCGGCTCGCCTCGAGCAGCCGGTTGAAGCGGTGGTCGTAGTTGCGGTAGACCTCCGCCCCGGAGACGATTCCCTCCATGCGGTTGGGCGTGATGCGCGCCCCGTCGACGGCGTTGACGTTCGTGCCGACGAGCGCACCGCCCGTGCGGAAGCAGAGCCCGTCGCCCGGCGAGAGCGCCGCCGTGCCCTTGAGCGTGAAGTTCCGCCCCTCGACACGCCCCACGCGCCCGACATACTCGCCCACGGCCTTCGGCGTGTCGAACGACGCGACACCGGCCCGCCGCCCGGCGAAGAAGTATTCCGACTCGCCGCGCGTGAAGCTTTTGGAGGGGTCGGGCTCGAAGTCCGGGACGCTCACCCCGACCGAGGCGCGGACGAGCTGCGGCCGCGCGGCGAGGGCCTCGTCCACGACGCGGCGGTAGTAGGCCACGACGTTGCGGATGTAGCCCGTATCCTTGAGACGGCCCTCGATCTTGAAGCTCGTCACGCCGGCATCGAGCAGCTCGCCGATATGTGCCGAGAGGTTCATATCCCGCACCGAGAGCAGGTGCCGGCCGCTCATGTAGGTGTGCCCGGCACCGTCCGTGAGGTCCCACGGCAGGCGGCAGGGCTGGCTGCACGCCCCGCGATTGCCGCTGCGCGCGGACATCGACCGCGAGAGGAAACAGCGGCCGCTGTACCCCACGCAGACCGCCCCGTGGACGAAGCATTCGACCTCGGCGGTCGTCGCGGCGCAGATCGCCCGGATCTCCTCGAGCGAGAGGGCCCGCTCGAGGATCACGCGCGCGAAGCCCGCCTCGGCCAGAAAGCGCGCCCCCTCGGCCGTGCGGTTGCACATCTGCGTCGAGGCGTGCAGCTCGACGGGCAGGTTCATGCGCCGCAGGGCCATGTCCTGCACGATGAGGGCGTCAACCCCGGCGTCGATGAGCGCACGGGCCTGCCGCTCTGCCTCCTCCAGTTCGTCGTCCCACAGCAGCGTGTTGAGCGTGGCATGGACCCGCACGCCGTAGCGGTGGGCATACTCCGCGACGCGGGCGATCTCCTCGGTGCTGTTGCCGGCGGCCTGCCGCGCCCCGAACTTCGCGCCGCCGATATAGACGGCATCGGCGCCGTAGTCCACGGCGGCGACGGCCGAGCGGTAATCCCTGGCCGGGGCCAGCAGTTCGATACGCTTCATCTCCATAACTTTTCCGCAAAAATAGGCAAAAAGCACCACAATCGCCGCCCGGCGGAGGGGAAAAATGCACCGACTGGCGGCTGCGGCCGCCGTTCGCTGCCGCAGCCGCCCGTTCCGTCACCCGCTCCGCCGCCCGCCCCGCCGCGCAAAAAGCACAAAAAACAACGCCCGCATGCAACAGTTTGCCGCGAAATTGTTAATTTTGCACTCCGTAACGTGCAACATCAAACAAACCAGATACCATGCTTACGTTAAAGCAAATCCGCGACGACCGGGATGCCGCCGTCCGCAAACTCGCCAAGAAGGGCGTGGATGCCGCCCCCGTCATCGACAAGATCATCACGCTCGACGACCGCCGCAAGGCCATTCAGGTCGAGCTGGACAACACGCTCGCCCTGCAGAACAAGGCCGCCAAGGAGATCGGCATGCTCATGGGTCAGGGCCGCCGCGAGGAGGCCGACGAACGCAAACACTTCGTCACGGACCTCAAGGAGAAGTCGGCGCACCTGCAGGCCGAATCGAAGGACGTGCAGGAGGAGCTGCAGTCGGCACTCGTCTCGCTGCCCAACTTCCCGGCCGACATCGTGCCCGAGGGCAAGACCGCAGCCGACAACCTCGTCGTGAAGCTCGTCGAGAACTACACGAAGCTGCCCGAAAACCCGCTGCCGCACTGGGAGCTGGCCCGCAAGTACGACATCATCGACTTCGACCTGGGCGTCAAGCTCACGGGCGCCGGATTCCCCGTCTACAAGGGCAAGGGTGCCCGCCTGCAGCGCGCGCTGATCAACTACTTCCTCGACTGCAACACGAAGGCCGGATACCTCGAGGTCGAGCCGCCCGTGATGGTCAACGAGGCCTCGGGCTTCGGCACGGGACAGCTCCCCGACAAGGAGGGGCAGATGTACCACGCCACGGTCGACAACTTCTACCTCATCCCGACGGCCGAGGTTCCCGTGACGAACATCTACCGCGACGTGATCCTCGAGAAGGAGGACTTCCCGGTCAAGATGACGGCCTACACCCCCTGCTTCCGCCGCGAGGCCGGCTCCTACGGCAAGGACGTGCGCGGCCTGAACCGCCTGCACCAGTTCGACAAGGTCGAGATGGTCAAGTTCGCCCGTCCCGAGGAGTCCGACGCGGAGCTCGAGAGCATGGTGGCCGAGGCCGAGTTGTGCCTGCAGACCCTGGGCCTTCCGTACCACGTGGTCACCCTCTGCACCGGTGACATTGGCTTCAGCGCCACCAAGTGCTACGACATCGAGGTTTGGCTGCCCAGCTACAACAACTACAAGGAGATCTCCAGCTGCTCCACCAGCTTGTGCAGGTTCACCTGCTCAAAATATTCCTCGGCCTCCTTCTGGCTCACGGTGATATCGGTGGTGATGGGCAGCTCCTCCGGCTGGATGACATTGTTCTTGGAAATGATCATCATGCGCTCCACCACATTGTGCAGCTCCCGTATATTGCCGGGCCAGTTGTAGCTCTGCATGCAAATGATGGTCTCCGGGGCGAAGCGCTTTTTCTGGTGATATTTTTTATTCATCTCCGCCACATATGCCGTCACGATATAAGGGATATCCTCCCGGCGTTCCCGCAGCGGCGGCACGTTCACCGGCAGGACGCTCAAGGCATAATATAAATCCTCGCGGAAGCGTTTTTCCCGCACCAATGCCAGTAAATCGGCGCTGGTGGAGGCGATGATGCGGATATCACAGGGCTTATCGGCGCTGTACCCCAGCGGCTTTAGCTGCCGCCGCCGGATGACCGAGAGCAGCCGGGTTTGGCTTTCGTGGTTAAGCTGCTCCACCTCATCCAAAAAGACGACGCCGTTATTGGCACGCTCCAGCAGCCCCATCTTGCCCTGCGGGTATTCCGGGGAGACCCCCGGCCCCAGCCCGAACAGGTCGGCGACCATGGTATCCTCGGTGAGGGAGGCGCAGGGGACGGTGACAAAGCTTTCCTTGCGGCGCTTGCTTTTGCTGTGGATATACCCCGCAAGGGCGCCCTTCCCCACCCCGACCTCGCCCTGCAGCAGCACCGGGACCTCCATCTGGGCGGCACGGTTCATCAGGTTGATGACGTTGTGCATATTTTTGTCGTGGAAAATCAGGCTGGCGAAATTGTGGTCCTGATGGTTGCGGGCGGCCTCCAGCTCGGCGGCGACCTGACGGTTGCGCTCCTCGCTCTGCTCCAGCTGCTCCTTCAGGGCGTAAAGCTCGGTGACGTCACGGACATTGGTGACCACCATGACGATATTGCTCTGGGCATCAAAAACGGGGGTGCTGGTGATGATGGCCCGTTTGCCGGTTTTGAACTGCTGCTCCATCGTCACCGACTCCCGGCGCTCCAGTGCCAGCAGCGTCCCGGAGGCCGAAACGACCCGGTTTTCCACCAGCTCCGTCATACTGCGGCCCACCATTTCCTCTTTGCGCAGACCGCTGATCGTTTCGTAGCTTTTATTCAGCGTCAGGGTAATGGCGCTGCCGTCGGTGATATAGATGCCGTCATAGGACGACTCGAAAATAACCTCGAACCAGTTGCTCTGCCGCCCGAAAAAGGGGTCGCCTGCCCCGTTTTCCGGCATCCGCAGAACGCTGGGTTGTCGCTTGGCCACGCCTTTCCTCCTGTCTGTTTTTCCCTCTCCCGGGGGAACTGTTACCGTGACCCCGAACCGGCTTTCCGCATCAGCGGGGCGGTTGGGGGATTTTTTGCTTTTCCCTCCCGGGGGAACTGTTACCGTGACCCCGAACCGGACTTCCGCATCGGCGGGGCGGTTGGGGGATTTTTCTTTTCCCCTCCGAGGGGAATTTTGCCGTGACCCCGAACCGGGGTTCCGCATCGGC
>OIDD01001329.1_pt1 | contig 10534 bp, 6 predicted proteins | sample 1606751 | NCBI WGS metagenome assembly OIDD01 (sample SAMEA3882544, study PRJEB24775) | human gut metagenome | biome: human-associated habitat; feature: intestine environment; material: feces | place: Netherlands | collected 2009/2010
CCCCTCAGCTTATCATTATCTTAGGTCAAGAGGCATGGGCTTCTTATATCTCCCAAGAATACAAGCCTGATATACCGGTTTTATGCGGTATGATCAGTAAGAATGCGATCTTATTACCCGACTCGGATTTAAATGTCGCCGAATGGGAGCCGAAATACATCGATATCCAAGAGTACGTAGATAAAGGTTTACACCTTGGCGGGTTCTTGTATTCTTATGACGTAAAAGAAAATATCCGGTTAATACGTAAGCTATATCCCAAAACTCAAAATATAGCATTAATCACCGATAATACCTACGGTGGTTTAGCTATGCAGACCTTGGTAAAAAAGGAAATGGAAAATATCAAGGATCTGAACTTGATATTACTGGATGGAAGAAAGAATAATATCTACACCATCGTTGAGCAAATCAAGAACCTGCCGGATCAGACCGTGATATTGATCGGTACATGGCGTGTAGACGTGAACGACGGGTATTATGTTGGAAATGCCACGTATACCATGATGACCGCCAATCCCAGAATCCCAACATTCACATTGGCATCCGTCGGCATAGGGCACTGGGCCATCGGAGGTTTCAGTCCCAAATACAGGCCTATAGGTTCCGATTTGGCGAAAGAGGCTTTAAGTATATTGGAGAAGAAAATCGCCCCTAAAGATATCCATCCCCAAATCATCCCCAATGGATATGTGTTCGACGCTTCAAAGATCAAGGCTTTTGATATCAGCAAACTGTCATTGCCCCACGACGCTACTATTATCAACGAGGACCCGAGCCTATTCTCCAAATACAGGTTCGAGATATTGCTAAGCGTAATCACCGTATTGTTTATTTTCCTGATTATGATATTAATCTTCTTTATCCGGACCAATAAGCTGAAAGATAAGTTATTGGATCTACAGAAAGATAATATACTAATCATGAATAATATCCAAGCTTCTATCTATTTCATCAAGCCGGATTATACCGTAAAATGGAGAAACGAGGTAGAGTTCCATGACTGTATCCCTGAATTCGGTCCGGCTAATTGCTTCTTGGTCAAGAACGGAGTAAAGCCTTATTGTACCCGTTGCACGGTCGCAAAGGCCATGGAAACCAAAAAGCAGGTCGATATCACGAATGAGTTCGGCGATGGAAAGTATCTTCATATTTTGGCGAACCCTGTATTAGACGAGCACAACAACCTTATCGGGGTTATTTTCAAGAAAGAAGACGTGACAAAACAAAAACAGGCGGAGAACGAACTGAGGAAAGCGAAAGAGAAAGCGGAAGAGTCCGATCGTTTGAAATCCGCATTCTTGGCGAATATGAGTCATGAGATTCGAACGCCATTGAATGCGATCGTCGGTTTCTCCGGATTATTGGCCGTAACCGAGAATATGGAGGATAAAGAGGAATATATCAATATCATTAATAGCAACAACGACCTGCTATTGCAATTGATCAATGATATTCTCGATCTAGCCAAGATAGAGGCGGGTACGCTAGAATTCGTGGATTCAGACGTAGATGTCAATCAACTATTCTCCGATATCGAGCAGTCTTCCCGTTTGAAGGCGCAAGATGGTGTGCAGGTATGCTTTGTCGAGAAGATCCCGAATTGTATCTTACGCACCGACCGTAACCGGGTCTCCCAAGTCATTACCAACTTTATCAACAATGCCATCAAGTTCACAACTCAAGGTAGCATCCTGTTTGGCTACCGCCGTAGAGACGATGAGTTGTATTTCTATGTAAAAGATACGGGATGCGGTATCGCCAAGGATAAGATCGGTCAAGTTTTCACCCGTTTCGTTAAGTTAAATAGCTTTGTGCAAGGAACGGGGCTGGGATTATCGATTTGCCAGATGATTATCAAGCGTCTGGGTGGAGATATAGGGGTGGAATCAGAGCAAGGAAAAGGTTCTACATTCTGGTTTACGTTGCCCTATTCGATACTAGAGATGCAGGAAGTCCCGCATGAGAAACCAAAGACCGAGAATGTACAGAAGAGCCAGTCATCCAAATCTGCAACCCTATTAATAGCGGAAGATAACGAAAGCAACTATACTTTATTCCAAGCCATGTTGAAAGATTATAACCTTATACACGCATGGAACGGGGAACAAGCGATCGATTTATTCAATAAATATCAACCGGACTTAATCCTAATGGACCTAAAAATGCCGATCGTAGACGGCTATGAGGCTACACGGGTAATTCGGGAAAAGAACCAGTCCATTCCTATCATCGCCGTAACAGCTTTCGCCTTCGCGGAAGATGAGGAACGGGTAAAACAAAGCGGATTCTCCTCTTACATCGCTAAACCGATCAAGCCGGATAAGCTAATCGCATGTATTAATACTTATTTATAGAATCCGTTTGGTAACAATCGGAAAACGCAAAACGAAAGAGGAACCCTTCTCTACTTGAGAGTCGAGACTAATACTTCCTCTATGACGGTTCATGATCTGCCGGCAAAGACTTAATCCGATGCCGGAACCTTTAGATTTAGTCGTGAAGAAAGGAACGAAGATTTTGTCGATTGCCTCGGGAACAATTCCGCTACCATTATCAATCACCGAAATAATTACCATACCGTTTTTTTGGACAGCCTCCACTATAATTTGAGGGGATAAGGATTCTTCACAAGCCTCTATCGCATTTTTCAATAGATTAATTAATACTTGTTCCACCATGATCCGGTCCGCATATAAATTCAAGTCTTCCGGCTTTACATGAAAGAAGAGGATATCGGATTTCTCCGGGAATAGAAGCCGGATATCGTCAAAGAGAGCCGAAACCGAGAAGTTTCGTAAAGTAGGTAAAGGCAGACGGGTTAATTTCCGATAATTCTCGACAAAATCCAATAACCCCTTACTTCTTCGGTGGATCGTTTGCATGGCTTGTACCATAATAGCGTAGTCTTTCTCATTCATGCCATTTATCGTCGCACGCTCGGCTACCGTCTCCGATAAAGAGATTACCGGAGCGATCGAGTTCATGATCTCATGCGTCAATACCCGGATAAGTTTCTGCCATGCCTCGGTTTCCGCCTCAGCGACCACCGAATTATACAATCGACTCCGTAAAGCTTCCAAGCCTTTTCGTCTTCCGTCATTGAATCGGAAGGATAAAACAAGCTCAGATCCCCGTAATGAATACTCTCTATCAGGTATTCCATCCGCTTAACAGTCTTTTGCTGATCCTTATATAAGAAAACCGAAAGCGCAAGAATACAAAATCCGAACAGCGCGGGAATAAACAAAAACCCTTTCAGCACTAAGAATGAGGCAGTAAAAGACAAGACCACGATCCCCAAAATACGAGCGAACAACAAGTAACGTATCATAAGCCAAATTTCTCCAATTTACGATACAAGGTAAAGCGGGTAATCCCTAGAAGCTCGGCGGCACGAGTGATATTCCCCTCGGCACGACGTAAGGCACGTTCGATCGCTTCTTTCTCCAATACCGTCAAATTTAACTCATCGGATGGTTCCTTATCCCTAAGCGGGACAGAACGCAGAATAAAGTCTTCCGGCCTTAGCCAATTACTTTCAGACAAGATAACCGCCCGTTCAATCGCATGTTGCAGTTCACGTACATTACCGGGCCAAGCATAATTATGTAGCTTATTCTTCCCATCCCTGTTAATGCCCTTCAAGTCTTTCTTATATTTATGGGCATACTTCGACAAGAAATGTTCAGCCAATAAGATCACGTCATTTCCTCGTTCCCTCAAGGGAGGAATATGTAACTCGATCGTATTAATACGATATAAAAGATCTTGCCGGAAAGTACCTTCTGCCACAAGATGATGGATATTCACGTTCGTTGCGCAGATCAACCGGATATCAATCGGTATAGGTTGCGTTGCTCCCAAGCGGGTTATCTGTCGTTTTTCCAAAGCGGTCAACAGTTTCGCTTGCATGGAAAGGCTTAAGTTCCCGATCTCATCCAAGAACAAGGTACCACCGGAAGCTACCTCCATTCGTCCCGGCTTTTCCTTACGGGCATCCGTAAAAGCCCCTTTCTCATAGCCGAATAATTCACTCTCGAAAAGTTGTTCCGGAATAGAGCCCACATCGATCCCGACGAAAAGATTCCCCGAACGCGGAGATTGATGATATAAGGCGCGGGCAACTAAATCTTTACCGGTTCCATTCTCCCCCAAGATTAATATATTGGCATCCGTATTCTTTAATTTATCGACCGTAGCGAAAATAGCCTGCATCGGTTCGCTTTCACCGATGATCTCGAAGCCAGCATCCTCGGGTGAACTAAGAATCTCAACTTGTTTCTTTAAATTTCGCACTTCCGCCCTACTCTCCCGAAGTTCCAATGCCGAAGAGAGTGTAGCGAGTAATTTCTCCTTTTCCCAAGGTTTCGGGATAAAGTCGGTAGCTCCCGCCTTAATCGCCCGCACGGCCTTATCCGTATCCGAATAGGCAGTCATAAAAAGAACCACCACGTCCGGGTCTATCTTCTTTATCTTCTCCAGCCAATAGAAACCCTCCTGACCACTAATAGCATCCCGTTTGAAATTCATATCCAACAAGATAATATCCGGGATAAAAGTCCGCATGAAATGATCGATGCGCTCCGGTTGCGTAGCCACTCTTATTTGTTCCATATAGGGCTCCAGTAATAAGTTAAGGGCAAAAAGGATGTCCTCATTATCATCTATAATTAATAGTTTTCCCTTTTTCATAAGCGCTGAACTAGTTTGTGATGCCTCAAAGGTAGGTATTAAATCAATGGAAGAAGCGTGCGTAATCGAACGATTATCGTGCGCAGATGAACTGTTAAATTAATAGTCCGCAAAGAGGGTTAAGATTAAGTAAACGGTAAGACTATTTAAGCGAAAGAAAAAACGAGGAGAAAGAAGGAAGACTATCTTTGAACACAATTAACAATTCAGGCATTCATGAGACCACTATTGATTGGATTTTTCGTCTGTATAAATATACACTTAGGCTATGCGCAATGGACTGAGCAAGATTCGATCTGGCTAAAGGATGTATTAGCAGGCAAAGATTCCATCAAATTGAACCCTGAATTCCAAAAAGCAATCCAAAGCGGTTCTTTCCTCAACCCGGAACCAGGAAAACCGATGGGGAAACCTCAACTGGCCGCTCCCAGCAATATCCCTATCACCAAAGATTTCTCAGAATATATCCAACAAGACGATACGACACACCGAAAAGTAGCATTGAAGGATTTACCGCCATCGGTATTCTGGCGACATAATCCACCGTATAAAAAGATACTGCCTGTCTATCAATCTATCTTAGATGAATTGAAAAGGACTCCGTCCAGTGGTCGTACCTCACTAGCTACCTTCGATCTAGGAAGGATGACCAGCCGGAAAACATATGTCCATAAACGCAACGCAAAACGCAACGGAACTTGGCAAAACTACGGTAACCTCCCTACCCCGGATGTCATCTCTAAAAGGAAGAAATTCGAAAGACAACAGGCAGAGGCCGCAAAAAAGGACTCCTCATTGATGATCCAACCACCAATCGATTAGCTTACGGGCCAAGCTCAACTTACGGGGGATCTCCGGTAAGTTATCTTTGGTATAGAAGGCACCAGAACTTAGTTCCTCATCCTGCAACTTAATTTCCCCACTTACATAATCCGCTACAAAGCCTACCATCAAGCCACTCGGATAAGGCCAGGGTTGGTTTCCGAAATAAGTGATATTATCGACCTCTAAACCCGTTTCCTCACGGACCTCCCTGCGCACACACTCTTCCAAGGTCTCGCCAACTTCTAAGAATCCGGCCACTAATCCATGGAAAGTTCCCCGGAAATTACGGGCATGTACCAAAAGAATCGAATCCTCCTTACGGATCAAGACGATCATCGCTGCTGAGATTGTCGGATAAATCTCATGTTTGCAAGAAGGACATTGCTTCATGATCGACGTAGTCTGTACGGTAGGAGTACCACATACCGGGCAGAAACGGCTATGGCTATCCCAATAAAGCAATTGATAAGCCTTACCCGCCTTCTCGTAACACGCTCTCGAGATATAATCCCAAGAGGCACGCAACCCCATATGTACGTAACGGTCATTCCCCTCCACCGGAGTATCTAATTCTGCCGTACGTGCGGGAAGTCCATCCCGGTAATCAACCTCCAGCGTATGAGAAACCGGAACTGGGGGATTCTCGCCATAGGGGATGGTATACGTATCATTCTCTTTCTGAAGCAACAGTTGGTCTTTATAAAAAAGGAACCAATAACAGAGTTTATTTGAAGTTTCCATGCTAATATTCCCGAATTATCTTTCTGTATGTAAAACATCCGCGAACTTACGAATTAAAATCCAATAACGTGCGGAAGCGAACGTGCACCGTGCGAAGGCACACACAATCGTTTCTAAGCATTTTTCTATTATCTTATGATTAGCAGAACGTTACATCGATGGCACATTATTTGCCTCCTTTCTAAAAAATGAATATATTTAAAACCTGTTACAATGAAACTAATGATTCGAAACTTACTTTATCTATTCAAGCGGTTTAAGACCGCTGTCGTGTTAAACCTCTTTGGCTTAACAATCGCTTTCGCCGCTTTCCTCCTGATAGTAATGCAGGTGGATTACGAGATGAATTACGATGCCATGCACAGTAAATCGGGCCGAACCTTCCGGCTAGAGGCAAATCACGGAGAATTCGAGCATAACGCCATCCATTGCCTAATGTTTAGCGATGCTTTTGTTAACTCATCCGCTCATATCACGGATTACTCCTACCGTTATCCATTCTACGGAGGAGAACGGTATTGCCAAATCGACGAGGTAGACGATCAAGGAGAAGCGAAAGTATTTAAGGAAAACTTCCAGCTTTGTCTACCCAATATCTCAGATGTCTTTGATTTCCACATGAAAGAAGGTTCCGTCGAATGCCTATCCATTCCCGGTTCCGTACTCATTCCGGAGAGTGTCGCCAAAAGGCTGTTCGACAAACAATCCGCTATCGGTAAACGTATCCGGATGTCCGGCAGTAGTGGCTGGCAACCTGTAAGTACCACGATACTTACTATTGGGGGTGTCTATAAGGATTTCCCGGGAAATACTACAGTACAAAACCGTATTTACGTCCCGATGGACCAACTGGATCTATTAAAAAGTTCTTGGCAAATGTATGCCAACGAAATATACGTCACGCTAGACGATCCCCTAAATAAAGAGGAGGTATTGGATCATTTCAACAAGACTTTCGATTTCGCTAAAAGCCAAATGGGTTCAGCGCAAGAGATCGCATTACGTCTAACCCCCTTAAAGGATGTTTATTACACGCATGATACAACTTTCGACTTTAATCCGAAAGGTCACCGGGAGACAAATTATGTGTTACTGGGTATCGCTTTCCTCATCTTATTCATCGCCGGAATCAATTTTACCAATCTCACAACCTCGTTGATTCCCCTACGATTGAAAACGATCAATACGCACCGGGTATTAGGATGCTCCATCTATAAGTTACGAGCCATCTCACTGATTGAATCGATCGTGATCTGCTTGATATCCTACATTCTCGCCTTATTCATCGTAAACGATTTGTCTTACACACCGATCGCTAATTGGGTAGATGCGGATATACGTCTTAGTCAATACAAAGGCCTGATCCTTCTCACAGCACTGATCGCTATCTTGACGGGTTGCTTGGCGGGACTTTATCCAGCTATACGAAGTACCTCCTATGCGCCGGCCTTGGTACTAAAGGGCTCTTTCGGTCTTAGTCCCAAAGGGAAAAAAGTACGTGTCGCCCTGATCGGTTTCCAATACACGGTATCGATCGCCTTGATTATTGTCACCTTATTCATGGGACTTCAGAACCATTTCATGACCTCTAGCGAGCAACTAGGATTCAATAAAGACCAAGTAGCCATCGTGAACCTGACACCGGAGATCTACGCCAAGCATAAGCCCCAATATATCCAGAAACTTAAAGATTATCCGGGAATAGAGGATGTGGCCTTCTCCGTCTACGAGTTATCGAAAGAAGATGACATGATCGATCTCGAATATGCCCGTCATGAAGATAAGGATGTATTCTTCAAGGTATTCTATGCCTCCGAGAATTTCCTTTCCGTCATGGATATCCAAGTAGAGGAAGGAAGGGATTTTACACGGGAGGATTTAAACAAGGCACAAAGTGATTATATCATCAATCCGGCGGCAGAGCGGGATTTCCACTTACATCCCGGAGATCGTTTCAATGATCGTACGGTTCTAGGAGTCAGCAAGGATTTTCGGTTTAACTCTTGCCGGATCGCAAGCTCGCCTTTCGTATTCGCATTGAATAACGATATACCCAATCCTAAATTGGTATCCTATATCCGCTTCAATTCGAAAACGAATTTACAGGAAGCTGTCGCCCACGTCCGGGAAACATTGAAAGAGATCGATCCGACTTTCCCTTTCGAGATCTCTTTCTACAACACCATCTTAAACAATTTATATCAGAAAGAACAAACACTGGGTAAACTAATCTCCCTATTCGGAATAATGGCGATCTTGATCTCTATCGTAGGTGTATTCGGACTCGTGCTATTTGAGACGCAATACCGCCGGAAAGAGATCGGTATCCGCAAGATCAACGGAGCGACTACCGGACAGATTCTTTTGATGTTCAACAAGACTTATATCCGGATCGTCTCCGTTTGCTTCATCATCTCGATCCCAATAGCATGGATGGGAACACAACAGTGGCTAGAGAATTTCGCTTATAAAACACCACTCCATCTTTGGGTCTTCATCGTAGCTTTCCTAATCATTCTCTCGGTTACGATCGGTACCGTTACTTTCCGGAACTGGCAAGCGGCGAATGAGAATCCTGTGAACTCGGTGAAGTCTGAATAAACTCACTCGGAGTGATCCCGTAAATTTCTTTAAAGCAACGGGTAAAATAGTTCGGATCGGAGAAGCCGACCTGAGCAGCTACCTCCCCGATCGAATAAGCGTGCTGCCCCAATAACTCGGCGGCACGCTTTATACGTATATTACGGGTGAATGAGGAAGCGGAGCAACCAGTAGTAGACTTTAATTTCCGAAATAAGCTGGCACGGCTCATCGCCATCTCGGAACAGAAAAGCTCTACATCAAACTCCGGGTCCTGCAAATGGGCCAGAACGACCCTTGTCACTTTCGAAACAAATTCCTTATCCAGATCGGCGATGGTTTGCTCCGGAGTACGCAAGTCGAACCGATCCCTGAAATATAACTTTAGTTGCTCACTACGTTTGAGCAGATTCTTGATCTTCGCTTTTAAGACAGCAAGACTGAACGGTTTAGGCAGATAATCATCCGCTCCGGCTCCATACCCTTCCAATTGTTGACGTTCTTCCGCTAAAGCAGTCAATAGGATAACCGGTATATGGGCCGTCCGTTCATCCGTTTTCAAAGCCTCGCAACATTCAATCCCATTCATGACCGGCATCATTACATCCGAGACAATCACGTCCGGTAGGATCTCCATGGCTTTCTCCAAGCCGACCTTTCCGTTTTTCGCTATCACGACCCGGTAATCCGTTTGAAAAGCATTCATCAAATAACGACATAGATCCTCATTATCCTCTACAAACAAAAGCGTTTGTCGTAGATTCTCCGGGACCGGGTTTGTTCCTTCCAATGGAACTGATTCCCGCAAAGATGCCTCTTCCATTTTAGGTTCCGAATACTCCAACCACTCCTCAGGATAAGCCTCTTCCGATATAGGCAAGGCAACCGTAAAAACAGAACCTTTCCCCAATTCACTCTCACATTGAATGGTTGCCTTATGTAACTCCAATAGCTCTTTTGTGTACGCAAGGCCGATCCCCGAACTCTCCGAGCGGCGAAACGCTATCGATTCCCCCTTATAATATTGATCAAAAATATACGGTAACGATTCGGGGGGAATGCCGATTCCACTATCCGTAATTCGTAAAGTCATGACCGCATCGGATGAGCTTTGCTCCAATAAAGCGGAAAAGCTTACCGAACCACCATCCGGCGTATACTTAAATGCGTTCGACAGTAAATTATATAGAACCTGCTCTAGGATATTCTTGTCAAAATAAGCGATTGAGATATCCGGGGCAATCGAATACGTAAACGCAATTTTATAGGAATCGGCCAAAGGAATAAAGGTTTCCGAAATCTCCTTTAAGAATCGACTGAGATCCGCACAAACAATATGCGGGGAAGGAACTCCCCGGGTCAATACCGATAAATCCAGTAATTCATTGACATGCCGAATCAAGCGATTGGTATTCCGGGAGATCGTACGCAAAGTTTCTTTATCTCCACAAGATTCTTCTGAACCGGAATGCCGTTCCAGATCCTCCGTCAATCCCTTGATTATCGTCAGAGGGGTACGAAGCTCATGAGAGACATTCATAAAGAAACGAGTTTTCAACGCATCTTTTTCCTCCAGTTCTTGCTTGGCCTGTTTCAACAGCCGTGTACGTTCTTGTATCTTACGCTCCAACTCGGCTTGGCGAAGCTGATACCAGCGCACCCGGCTCTTATAGGCGATATACAACAGTACGCA
>OIDD01001337.1_pt1 | contig 10510 bp, 11 predicted proteins | sample 1606751 | NCBI WGS metagenome assembly OIDD01 (sample SAMEA3882544, study PRJEB24775) | human gut metagenome | biome: human-associated habitat; feature: intestine environment; material: feces | place: Netherlands | collected 2009/2010
CATCGGCCACTTCGTCTCCAGCAAAGAACCGGTAGAAGCCGAAGCGAAATAACACTAGCCACTAGCCACTAACCACTAAAAATAGACTGCCTTTTGGGCAGTCTATTTTTCTGACTTGCATAATCGAGGACTTCTCTCTATAATTAAAGAATAATCTCGAGTAAAAGGGGGTAGTTTCATGGATTTGAAGAAATTATACATCAATGGTCAGTGGGTGGCACCTTTATCCGACCAATATATCGAGGTCGAGAATCCGGCGGATAAGAGCGTCTTTGCTACGGTCGCTGCGGCCGGTGCCGATGATGTTGCTGCGGCTGCCAAGGCCGCGGCCGCTGCTTTCCCGGCCTGGTCGGCTATGCCGCTGGAAGACCGCATCACGTATATGAAAAATTTGCTGGTCCAGATGATTAAACTGGAACCGCAGCTCGTCTACGCTGTCGTCAAGGAATTAGGGGCACCGGTGGCCTTTGCCCGGACTAACCATATCGGCTACCAGTTCGTGCGGACCCAGTCGTATATCGACTTGGCACCAGAATTGCCACTGGTCGAACATTTATCTCAATCCGTCGTCTATCGTCGGCCTTTAGGCGTTATCGGCTGCATCACCCCTTGGAATTATCCTTTAGGCCAGATTATCCAGAAAGTCGTCCCAGCTCTGCTCGTCGGAGCGACGGTCGTCCTCAAGCCGAGCCAGCACACGCCGGTGACGGCGTACTATCTGGCCGAAGCCTTTGACCGGGCCGGTTTCCCAAAAGGTGTCTTCAACCTCGTCGCCGGCCGGGGCAGCCAGGTCGGCAATGCCATCTGTGATAACCCGAATATCGCCATGGTTTCTTTCACCGGCTCGACGGCAGCTGGCATCAAGGTCTCCCAACGCGCCTTGGGCTCTATGAAGCGCATCAGCATGGAATTGGGTGGCAAGTCGCCTTTCATCCTCTTGAAAGGGGCGGACTATGAAAAAGCCATCCGCCAGTGCTTCAATTCTATTTTCCTCAATAGCGGCCAGACCTGTACAGCCTTGTCACGTCTAATCATCCCTCGGGAAGAAAAGGGCAAGATTGAACAGCTCATGCTGAAGATACTGCCGGAATACACGGTCGGCGACCCGTCCCTGGAAACGACGAAAATCGGCCCTGTCGTTTCGTATGACCAGTGGCAGACCGTCGATACATACATCGCCAAAGGCATGGAAGAAGGGGCGACCCTCTTGGCCGGCAGCCGTCCGGAAGCTCCGGAAAAAGGCTACTATGTCAAGCCTGTCATCTTTACGGATGTGACCAACGATATGACCATTGCCCGTGAAGAGATTTTCGGGCCTGTCCTCTGCGTCATTACCTATGATACGGTTGAGGAAGCCCTGGCCATTGCCAACGATACGCCGTATGGCCTCAATGCGGCCGTCTGGGGCCCGGATAAAGCCGAAGCTTCCAAAGTGGCAGCGGCTATCCTGTCGGGCAATGTCTACGTCAACGACAGCCCGCGTGACGTCACAGCGCCTTTCGGCGGTTTCAAGGACAGCGGAATCGGCCGTGAAGGCGGCAAGGATGGGATGCTGGAATTTACAGAACCTCAGGCCATTTTTAATGCATAATCAGTTACAGGAGGAGTTTTAGCGTTATGAATTTTGATGAAGAAGCCATGAAAATCCGCCGCGGCAAACACGGCATTATTGAAACAATCCCCCGGGAAGTCCTCAAGACCCACGACGACCTGAGTATCCTTTATACGCCGGGCGTTGCCCAGCCGTGCCGGGAAATCACGAAAGATCCGGACCTGTCTTTTGACCTGACCTGCCGCGGCAACATGATTGCTGTCGTATCCGATGGGACCCGTGTCCTCGGCCTGGGCGACATCGGGCCGGAAGCGGCCATGCCGGTCATGGAAGGGAAATCGGTCCTGTTCAAGGTCTTTGGCGGTGTCAATGCTGTCCCTATCTGCCTGGATACGAAGGACCCGAAGGAATTTATCGAAACGGTGAAACGCCTGCAGCCGTCTTTTGCCGGCATCAACCTGGAAGACATTGCTTCGCCGAAGTGCTATGAAATTGAACAGACCTTGAAGAAGGAAATGGACATCCCCGTTTTCCATGACGACCAGCACGGTACGGCCATTGCCGCCCTGGCCGGCGTCATCGGTGCTTTCCGCTATGTCCATAAGGACTTGAAGACGGCCCGCATCGTCATCAACGGCGCCGGTGCAGCCGGTGCCTCCATCGGCCGCCTCCTGGTCCGCGCCGGTGCCCGGAACGTCACTATGGTCGACCGTCCGGGGATTCTCTATGATGGCATGGAAGGCCTCAATCCTGTCCAGGCTGAACTGGCTTCCCTGACCAATCCGTCCCATGCCCATGGGACCCTGGCTGATGCCGTCAAAGGCGCCGACCTCCTCCTCGGCGTATCGGCCCCGCATATCTTTACTAAGGAAATCATCCAGTCCATGGCTGACGATGCCGTCGTCTTCGCCATGGCCAACCCCATTCCGGAAACAGACTATGCTTCCGCTAAGGCAGCCGGTGCCAAAGTCGTCGGCACCGGACGGTCGGATGCACCGAACCAGATCAACAACGTCATGGTCTTCCCGGGCATTTTCCGCGGTGCCCTGGCCGTCCGGGCCCGCAGCATCAACGAAGACATGAAACTGGCTGCGTCCTATGCCATCGCCTCTCTGGTCAGTGATGACGAACTGGCCGAAGACCATGTCATTCCCGACGCCTTCGATAAACGCGTCGCTCCGGCCGTCGCCGCCGCCGTCGCCAAAGCTGCCATGGACAGCGGCGTCGCCCGCATCACCCGCGACCCGGAAGACGTCCGCCAGGAAGCAGCAGAAACCATCGACAAACTCCACGCCATGCTTGACTTGATCCATGGATAAGGAATAGTGGTTAGTGGTTAGTGGCTCGTTGTTAGAGAGTGGCTGAAATCTTAAATCTTGAAGGGACTTACTACATGTTGGTGTGGTAGGTCCTTTTTATATGGGTATAAAACATATTGTAAGTTGTAAAATATTGTAAATTATAATATGAAAAATTTTTCTTGATTCGTCAAGCAGATATACTCTATAATGGACACAGAATTATTACTAGGAGGTTTTTTTATGAAGAATTTTGCACATCGCGGATTTAGCGGCAAATATCCGGAAAATACGATGCTCGCTTTCCGCAAGGCATTAGAATGTGGTGCCGATGGGATTGAAATGGATGTACAGCTGACGAAAGATGGTGAGCTCGTGGTCATCCATGATGAACGGGTCGACAGGACGACGAATGGCACGGGCAATGTCCGCGATTATACGCTGGAAGAATTGCAGAAACTCGATGCTTCGTATATCTATTCAGAAGAAGCGGGCTTTCAGACCATTCCGACTTTTGACGAGTATTGCCAGTGGGTATCCGGGACGCCCTTGGTGACGAACATTGAATTGAAGACGGGCGTCTATCCTTATCCAGGGATTGAGGCTAAAGTATGGCCTGTATTGCAGCGCTATCATTTAGAAGATAGAGTCATCATTTCGAGTTTCAATCATGAAAGTGTCCTGCGCATGAAAGCCTTGGCGCCTGATTTAAAATATGGCTTGTTGACGGAAACGTGGCTCATCAACCCTGGCGCTTATACAGAAGGTGTCGGCGTTCAGTGTTATCATCCGTATTATGGCAGCTTGACAGCAGAAACGGTGGCGGAAGTCAAGGCACATCATATTGAAATCAATACGTTTACGGTCAATAATGAAGAAAGTGTAAGACAGCTGCGCGATTATGGCGTCGATTGCGTCATTGGCAATTTCCCGGATATGGTAAAGCGCGTCTTGGAAGGAGTATGACATGGAAAATTTAGAAGCAATTGTACAATTGATTGATTCCTGGTTATGGGGAAGATGGCTGGTTTTCGTTTTGCTGGCCTTAGGGATTTTATATACTGTTTCCAACGGATTTATCCAGGTCCGCCATTTTGGTTTCATTATCCGCCGGACCCTCATCGATTCTTATAAGTCCCGTCACGAAGACAAAGGGAATGGATCTATTTCCACTTTCAAAGCGATGATGGTCACGCTGGCTGGTAACGTCGGCGGCGGTAACGTCGTCGGGGTCGCTACGGCTATTTTGTCTGGTGGCATGGGCGCCGTCTTTTGGATGTGGGTAGCTGCCTTTTTCGGCATGGCCTTGAAATATGGTGAAATCGTCTTGTCCCAGATGTATCGCGGCAAAGATGAAAACGGTAACCTTCTCAGCGGTCCTATGTACTATATCCGCGATGGCCTTAAAATGCCCTGGCTCGGCGTCGTAATTGCCGTGCTGATGTGTACGAAAATGATGGGGGCTAACTTGGTACAGTCCAATACGATTTCAGGCATCCTTTATTCGAATTACGGCGTCCCGACGTACATGACCGGTGTCGTCCTCATCATCCTGCTTTTATGCATCACTCTGGGCGGCTTGAAACGTCTGGCTAATCTGGCCATGAACCTTGTTCCGGCTATGTCCATCTTTTATATCGTCATCGGTGTGCTGGTCGTCCTCTTGAATATTCAGCAGCTGCCGCATGTATTTGTAGAAATCTTTACCCAGGCCTGGTCTTTTGATTCCGTAGCTGGCGGTACTGGCGGCTATGTCATTGCGAAAGCCATGCAGTACGGGATTGCCCGCGGCATGTATTCCAATGAAGCCGGGGAAGGGACGGCTCCCTTTGCTCATGGTTGTTCGCTTGTACCCCATCCCGTCGATGAAGGGATTACGGGGGTTGCCGAAGTCTTTCTTGACACCATCGTCATCTGTAGCATTACGGCTTTCGTAGTCGGCGTCACCGATATGCAGCACTCCGGCCATTCGGCAACGGTATTGGCACTCAACGCTTTCGGCACCGTCTGGGAACCGTTGAAACACGCCGGTACACTGGCCCTGCTCATCTTCTGCTTTACGACCTTGATGGGCCAGTGGTGGAACGCCGCCAAGAGCTTTACGTATGCCTTCGGCAATAAAGTCACGAATGTCGTAAAATACATTTTCCCCTTCTTGTGCCTCATCGGCTCCTTAGGAAAAATCAATCTCGTCTGGGGCATCCAGGACGTAGCGATGGGCTTAGTCGTCATCCCTAACATGATTGCCCTGCTCATTCTCTTCCCGCAGGTACGGGCTAAGACAAAGGAATATTTCAGTGACCCAAAATACTACGACCATAAATAGGGAATATAAAAACTATAAGTTGCAAACTGAATACTTAAAAGAGGCTGTCTTAATGCACTGCCTCTTTTTTACATCTTACACTGTCTTGACAGTAGTATTGTCAAATCTTTACCGATACGGTATAATAGGGTAAACAAAAAACGGGTTGTCCTGTCCCGGGGTGAGCCGTTATGTACTTTGAACAAGAGAGGTTGTCACATGAAGAGTCGTCTTTGTGGGGCAACCTTTTCCCTGAAAGGATGAAGTTTTGTGTATATCGAAGATGAGATTGCAGCGCTGAAGAAAGAGAAGCAGGCGATTATCCTTGCTCATTATTATGTTCCTGATGAAGTGCAGGAATATGCCGATTTTGTCGGCGATTCTTTTGGTCTGGCCAAGAAGGCGATTGAAACGGATGCCAAGATCATTGTCTTTGCCGGTGTCGATTTCATGGGCGAAAGTGCCAAGATGCTGAACCCTGAGAAGAAAGTCCTCATGCCGGATGCGACGGCCAGCTGCCCCATGGCCCATATGGCCGATGTGGAGACGATTGAAAAGGTCCGTTCCCAGTATGATGACCTGGCCGTCGTTTGCTATGTCAACTCTACGGCAGCTGTCAAGGCCGTATCCGATGTATGTGTTACTTCGTCTAATGCCGTCAAGATCGTCAGGAAGCTGCCGAATAAGCATATTTTCTTTACGCCCGACAAGAATCTGGGTCACTACGTTTCGACACAGGTCCCGGATAAGCATTTTATCCTCAACAACGGTTTCTGCCCGCGCCACGATACGGTCGATCCGGCTTATGTGAAGAAGGTCCAGGCTGCTCATCCCCAGGCCCTGTTCCTGGCCCATCCGGAATGTCGTAAAGAAGTGCTGGCCCTGGCCGATTATGTCGGCAGTACGTCGGGAATCATCGATTATGCCGGGAAGTCCGACGCCAAGGAATTTATCATCGGTACGGAAGGCGGCGTCTTTTATGAATTAGAGACGCGCAATCCCGATAAGACTTTTTATCCGGCTATGGAAGATGCGTACTGCATCAATATGAAAAAGGTCACCTTAGAAAAAGTCCGCGACTGCCTGCGCGATGAAACGAATGAAGTCCACGTCGATCCGGCCGTCGCTAGTAAAGCCGTCCGTTCATTGGAACGGATGCTGGAATTAGCTAAATAGAAGAAGGTATATGTCATGGAAACAGAAAAAACAGATATTGTCATCGTCGGTACCGGTGCCAGCGGCCTCTTTGCCGCCCTGCACCTGCCGCAGGATAGACAAATCCTCATGATCACCAAAGATGAAGTAGAAAATAGCGATTCTTTTTTAGCCCAAGGGGGCATCTGCGTCCTTCACGATAAGGACGACTACGACAGCTTCATGGAAGATACGCTCAAAGCCGGTCATTATGAAAACCGCCGCGAATCGGTGGATATCATGATTCGCTCGTAGCGGCCGGTCATCGACGAACTCATCGGCTACGGCGTCGATTTTGCCCGCAAGGCCGACGGTTCGCTCGACTACACGCGGGAAGGCTGCCATTCGCGGGCCCGCATCTTGTTCCATGAAGATATTACGGGCAAGGAAATCACCAGCCATCTCTTAGCCGCTGTCCGTCAATTGCCCAATGTGACCATTCGCGATTTCACGACCATGGTCGACATCGTCACCGATGGGAACCGCTGCCTGGGCATCATTGCCCGCGACAGCCAGGGCCAGTACCGGGCCATCCAGGCCGATGAAACGATCCTGGCCAGCGGCGGTGTCGGCGGCTTGTACGACCATTCGACGAATTTCCCCCATCTCACGGGCGATGCCCTGGCTATCGCCATGCGCCACGGCGTCGAACTGGAACACATCGACTACGTCCAGATCCATCCGACGTCGCTTTATTCTAAGAAGCCCGGCCGGAGCTTCCTCATTTCCGAATCGGTCCGCGGCGAAGGGGCTAAACTGCGCGGCAAGGATGGCCAGCGTTTTGCCAATAAAGTCCTGCCCCGCGATTTGATGACGGCAGAAATCCGCAAACAGATGAAGAAAGATGACCGTCCTTTTGTCTGGCTCGATATGACCGTTCTCGGCGAAGACGTCATTAAGCATCATTTCCCACATATCTATGAACGCTGCCTGGAAGACGGCATCGATGCGACCAAAGACTGGGTCCCGGTCACGCCGGCCCAGCACTACTTCATGGGCGGCATCCACGTCGATAAGTACAGCCAGACGACGATGGACCACCTCTATGCCGTCGGCGAAACGAGCTGCAACGGCGTCCACGGCCGTAACCGCCTGGCCAGCAATTCTCTCCTGGAAAGCCTGGTCTTTGGCAAGCGCGCAGCCCAGCATATCGTCGAAGGTGATAAGCAGCCGAAGCAGATTGTCAGTGAAGCTGATTTCGCCAAAGCCTGTGCGCCGTCAGAAGCCTTCCTGCGCAGCCATGAAGCTACGCTGGCCGATGAATACCGCCGTCATGTTTTAGGTGAAATGGAAAGGGAGCGTGAATGTGATGAACAGCGTAACCATGAAATTGCAGGCTGATCCCTTGATCCTGCAGGCCCTTCAGGAAGACATCACCGGCGAAGATGTGACGACCAATGCCATTTTGCCGGAAGACTGTCAGGGCGAAGCGGAACTCCTATGTAAACAGGATGGCATCATCGCCGGCCTCGACGTCTTTGCCCGGGCCTTTACCCTGTTGGATGACAAAGTCTGGTTTGATTTTTTTGTCAAAGACGGCGACGAAGTCCACAAGGGCCAGAAGCTGGCCAAAGTCGTCGGCAGCATTCGGGCCATCCTGTCGGCCGAACGGGTAGGCCTCAACTATTTGCAGCGCATGAGCGGCATCGCGACCTATACCCATCAGGTCGTATCCCTGCTGGCCGGTACGGGAATCACCCTGGTCGATACGCGAAAGACGACGCCGAACATGCGGGTCTTTGAAAAATATGCCGTCACTGTCGGCGGCGGCAAGAATCACCGTTACAATCTGTCTGACGGCGTCCTCCTCAAGGACAATCATATCAGTGCCGCCGGCGGCGTAGCCAAAGCCATTGCCTTGGCCAAAGCCTATGCGCCTTTCGTCCGTAAAATCGAAGTCGAAACGGAAACGCTGGACATGGTCCGCGAAGCCGTCGAAGCCGGCGCCGATATCATCATGCTGGACAATATGAGCCACGATATGATGAAAGAAGCCGTGACCCTCATCGACGGCCGGGCTGAGACAGAATGTTCCGGCAACGTGACGAAAGAAAATATCGCCGCCCTGGCCGATATCGGCGTCGATTACATTTCCAGTGGGGCCCTGACCCATTCCGCGCCCATCCTGGACTTATCCCTGAAACATTTGCATCGGATATAGTAGTTCGTGGTTCGTTTCGTAGGAAGCGCAGAAATACATTAGTCTCTTGACAAGAGATGAATCGGCGATATAATAGAGTCAAAGAAAAGACAACGATGTCATCCATGATGTCGTTGTCTTTTTGCTTTCTATCACATCGTATCCTGAGAGGGGGCCTCCTTATGTATGTATGGCGAATGGAAAAAATTATGGCAGAAAATTTCCGCGAATGGAAAATGCTGCAGCAGTATGAAAAATATCAGAAAGGTCGCAAAGCGGTACAGCCCAAGAAAGAGGACCTGCGTATCCGCCATGGGGTCCGTTCGGAAACTTGATGAAACTTAGAGAACGCGTGTTTGACAAAAAGCCTCTGGATTTCTATACTAGTAGTGAATAGTGTAGAAAGAAAGAGGCTTATTTATGATGGATATAAAGAAAGAACATTGGAGTCCCCTGCTCCTCGACTGGTTTGCCGCCCATGGCCGGGACCTTCCCTGGCGCGACGAGTCGCCGCGGGATCCTTATAAAGTCTGGGTGTCGGAAATCATGCTGCAGCAGACGAAGGTCGAAACGGTCCGCCCCTATTATGACAGTTGGATGGAACATTTCCCGACTATTCCGGCCCTGGCGGCGGCTTCCCAGGATGAAGTCCTGCGTCAGTGGCAGGGCTTGGGCTATTACTCTCGGGCCCGCAATCTCCATGAAGCAGTCCAGGAAGTACAGGCCAAATACGGCGGTCATGTGCCGGAAAATAAAAAAGAAGTACAGTCTCTGAAGGGCGTTGGCGATTATACAGCCGGCGCCATTTTAAGCCTGGCTTATGGCCAGAAAGAACCGGCTGTCGACGGCAATGTCCTGCGCATCTTTGCCCGCCTCTATGATATTGAAGAAAATATCCTGTCGACGCCGGTCAAGAAAGCAGTCACGGTCCTCGTAGCGGAACAGCTCCCGGATGATGCGCCAGGCGCTTTTAACGAAGCCCTCATGGATTTAGGGGCGATGATCTGCATCCCTAAGCATCCCCGCTGTCAGGACTGTCCTTTGGAAAAGCTCTGCCTGGCTCACCGGGCCGGGAAAGAAGGGGAGCTGCCCATTCGGCTGGTCAAGAAGAAATCGCCTGTCGAAGATATTACGGTCGTCGTCGTCCGTAACGGCTCTCAGTGGCTCGTCCATCGCCGTCCGCCAAAGGGCCTGCTGGCGTCGATGTGGGAGTTCCCTAATGCCCAGGGAAAAGGGGAGGAAGGCCTGCATGCTGTCGGTCAGCTCTTGGCGCAGAAAGGACTGACCCTGGCTGCCGATGACCAGTCCATAGGCTCTCTGAAGAGCGTCTTTTCGCATAAGACCTGGCAGATGACGATTTATGAAGGTCGCATTACCCAGGGAAAACTCGAAGAAGAGGAGGATTGGCAGTGGATCGACTGTAAAGCTTATGCGTCCTTGCCCTGGGCCGGGCCGCATGGCAAGATTACTGCCATGGTATAATTGATGAAAGGGCTTTTTTTTATTAATTTCATGATCATTACGTCCTGTATCTGCGTCGTCTCGGCCCTGTTATGGGATTATGTCGTCCGAACGGGCCATCGCTGGCTGCTGCTCCTGGTGGCCTTGCTGCTGGCTGTCTTGTCGGCCTTCGGCCTCTATCACTATGAAGACCTCTTTCCCGGCCTCGTCGCTTCTGGCTGGGATGGCTTATACGACCGCAAGGCCATGGCCGGTCTGATTTGGCTGTTGGCCTGTCTCCTGGCTTTTCCCTGCCTGGTCGTCGTCGCCATAGCCCGATTCTTCTGTCGTCCCAGGCGCCGCCGGCGACGGCGGCAGCGGCGGGCGTCCGGCGTGACACGGCGGGCTTTCCTCAAAGGCTTGGCCGCCCTGGTCCCGGCAGCGGCTCTGGCTACCAGCGGGGCCGGCAATCTCTTAGGCGAACGCGATTTAGACACGACGTATCACGTCTTGAAATACAAAAATCTGCCAGATTATCTCGACGGCTATAAAATCGGTCAGCTGTCAGACCTGCACATGGG